>JGI1221J11331_1000513_pt1 | contig 12854 bp, 21 predicted proteins | sample LakVidmifraction_4_FD_11331 | JGI IMG/M metagenome (IMG submission 11331) | reverse complement strand
CACAAGCCCGATTATCTGCAACTGACGGCTTATTGTTCTAAACTTTTAATAAATTTTGCGCAAAGTTATTATTAGTATTTGAGGCAATTAAACTTACCAAACCAAGTAAAACAATGACCAAAAAGAAAAGAAGAAATTTTGTAGATGCAGACATCGGACAAATATTAATTATAACATAGATATATGAACTTTTAAAAATAACATTATGAATGAAAAATATAGAGTAGCTTGGTGTATTGATAGCATTTACCAAGTATTAGGCAGAGATACAGATGAACAATTATATCAAGGTAGCTTATCTGATTGTGAGGCTTGGATTAGATTGCAAGAGGGTGGTTATTTTTAATTGTTTATATAAAATGTTGTAGCACGTTTTTAAATGCGATTACAACGTATTGGTATTAAAAAGAGTTGGCGAAGTTCTTGACAATTAACTGTGATAAGCCACAACAGTGCCTCAGGGTTTCCCAACTTTTTCCCCTGTGTTTTTAGTTACAACACAAACACAAATATTATGACAGACATTAAAATTTGCCTCGACGCTATCGTCAAGGAGGCCAGAGAAGTTTTAGAACCGATTCGGAACGGGCTTTATAGTTTCACGAAAGACCATTGGCATGATGAAACCTATGTAGAGGCAATTGTCACCTTTGAAGTCTCAAAGTACGAGCCTGATAATCGCGAGACGCCCGAATATTATGAAGTAGCACTGAACGATATCGAGATATTAGAGGCGGCATATATTACTCATGATGATTATGATGAGTGCCTTATGTATGAAGCTATACCAACAGCAAAAAAGATAGTAAAGGAGGGGATATGATTGATTTAATATGTGAAAAATGCGGCATTGATTATCAAAAGCCAGCGAAATTTAAAAGATTGAATGATGAACACCCCAATGTTTTTTTCCGCTGGAATTTAACCTATTGCGATTCGTGCCGCCGTGAGCTAGAAAATGAGGGGCTTAAAAGATTGGCCGAAGTTATGGAAGCTTTATTAAAATGACAATAAAATACAAGGCACTCGCAAGAGCTGGCGAAGTGGACAGGATAAAGTGTTGTGCGCAGACAAATCACTAAGATAAACTTAATATCTGCCTTGTTTTTTAATGTATAACGTGATGGCTATGCACCGTATGGAGCATAGCGGAATATGGGGTATAGGTGGTGTTACCCACCTGTACCGATTTAATAACGAAAAACTAAAATTGAAAATGAAAACTTTTGTCTTGACTGTTTCAAAACAGTTCCCAAAAACACACGCAAAATCTGGAAAAACAACTGGCTTTGTAGAAAACATTACACGGCTATTTAGCCCTGAATGTAATAAGATACATACTATTCGCTCTAATTATGATTTATGGTTGAAGCGAGGAAAACAGATAAATGAAGGTAGGGCGATTTTATCAATTAGATACTGGAGCGAAATACCGTACCGCTCAAAGCAAGTTGAAATTTGTAGACTTGAAAAAGTAGGAGTTGAAAAACTTGAACATCCTGATAATTTTGTATTTGCTCCGATTGAAGGGAGGCAGATTGATTGGGAAATGGTGGCGAAAAATGACGGTTTAAGTTTTGATGACTTTTGCGAGTGGTTCAAGTCAAGACAAAAAGAACCAATGGCTATTCTTCATTTCACCGACTTTAGGTATGGTGGGTAACGCCCGTGTATGATTCGTTGCTTTTCGCAATGAATTAAATTAATAATAAAATACTTTAGAAATTATGACAAAAACAGAATTATTTGAGCAGAAACAAGCAGCGATGACCGACAAAGAGCTGCACGATTTAGTAAGGACTGAATTATCTAAACTATGTAAAACAGGCGGTAAAAGTCTAACTATGTGCGTACCTCCAATGGTAACAGATACTGATATGTTAATTAGCGAACTACTTAATAGATTTAAGAGTATTTCTAATTGTGGCTAACGAATGAAGATATAAATTGGAAATTATGGAATATAAACCACAAATGAATTTAACAGATAAAGAATGGCGAGAAATTGTAACATTAGATTATATACTGACATGGAGGTATACAGATAATTATGAGAAAGATTTAGATAGGTATAAAGAGCTTTCTAAAAAGAGAAGGGGTTAATAATTTATTGTTTATATCTATTTGTTATTAAATCGCCCCCTATTGACAATCATTAAAAATAGTTGTACTTTTACGGCCATGAAGTAACAGCACAAATACAGCACCATGGCAACTAAAGATATAGTTAAACACGAGTTCAAAAAAGGGCAGTCCGGCAATCCTAAAGGCCGCCCGCCCAAGCTCATCAGCCACATTAACAATGAGTTGGAGGCTGACGGGTACACGCCGGCAAAGGTTGATGAGATTACAACTGCCTATCTTACGCTGATAAACTTACCCTTGAGCCGCGTCACTGATATAGCAAACAAGGACAATGATGACTACCCGATGTTGTACAAATTGGTTGCAAAAGAGATCATCGGCAAACGTGGCGCAGATATGCTGGAGCGCTTGCTTGACAGAGGAATCGGCAAGGCGCCTCAGAAAATAGACTATACTACAAAAGGCGAAAGCCTTAATCTGTTAAAAGAATATACGGATGATGAACTTAGAGTTCTTAAAGAAATTGCCGCTAAACATAAAACAGATTGAGGTTGAATTAGCAAAACGAAACTTAACTGACTTTATTCTGTATACTTTTCCCAATGTGGATTTGCAGTGGTTTCATAAGTCCTATTATGGGGTCTTGAATGAGTTCGCCCATGGGAGGATTAAAAAGCTTATGATTTTTATCCCGCCTCAGCACGGTAAATCAGAAGCATCAACGAGACGCCTCCCCCCATTCTTGTTAGGGCATGACCCGACAAAGAAAATAGCTGTTGTAAGTTATTCAGCCCCTAAAGCAAGAAAGTTCAACAGGGAGATTCAGAGGGTCATTGATACTGACTTTTACCATGATATATTTCCTAAAACAACCCTGAGTGGTACTAACATCGCAACAGTGGCCGGCGGCTGGTTAAGGAATGCAGATGAATGTGAGATTGTCTCTTTTGGCGGGGGATTCAAAACGGTAGGCGTTGGAGGCGCATTGACCGGAGAGCCCGTGGACGTTCTCATAATGGACGACCTCTATAAAGATGCGATGACCGCATGGAGCGCAACCACCAGACAGAATGTAAAAGACTGGTATGATACTGTTGCGGATACTCGCCTACATAATGACAGTCAGCAACTTATAGTGTACACCCGCTGGCATGAAGATGATTTGGCAGGGATATTATTAAGAGATGAAGCAGAAGACTGGGTAGTGGTTGTATATAAAGCTTTAAAAGAGGGTCCTCCTACCGAGGCAGACCCCCGACTGGAGGGCGAGGCACTATGGCCAAAGAGGCATAGCGTTGAGAAACTACTTAAATCAAAGAAAAGAAACCCACACGTATTCGAGTCGCTGTACCAGCAAAACCCTAAACCGGCTGAGGGGTTAATGTATGGAGAGTTTAAAACCTATGATCAACTACCGGATACAGGCAAATTAGACTTCCTTAATTACACTGATACCGCCGACACTGGAAAGGATTATCTTTGTTCGATTAGTTATATTGATACCGGCGTGCTAAAGTATGTTCAAGATATTGTTTATACCCAAGAAGCCATGGAAAAAACTGAGCCGGAGACTGCCGACCTCCTAATGCGGTGCAATAGCAAGAAGGCTAATATAGAATCAAATAACGGAGGGAGAGGATTCGCCAGGAGCGTAGCATCAAAAGTCAAAGGGGTTTGCATGGTTGGTTGGTTTCATCAATCTAAGAACAAGGAAACAAGGATCTTCACAAACCGGCATGCAGTGTCTGATCAAATAGTTTTCCCGTCCGACTGGTATATCAGATGGCCTATATTTCATAGGCACGTAACAAATTATATGGCACAGGGCAAAAATGAATTCGATGATTGTTCTGATGTCCTAACTGGAATAGTGGAAATTAAACCAAAACGGAAAGTAAAAAATAAAAACTGATGGAACTCCTAATTATCGTCGATGGAATTGGCAAAAGGTATGACATAGAAAAGCCTCAGCAATGCAGTGATAGAGAGATGGTGGAGTGGATATTCGCACAGTTGGAGCAACGACCCTTGGAGGTAGGGAATAGACTCGAGGGGCATATACTCGGAGAAATTAATTATATTTGCAATATTAAACAAAAAAAAGATGGTAAAATTTAGAAAGAAACCTGTTATAAGCCGTTTTTTTCTACAACTAAGTATAAACTTTAAAAACAAATAAAAATGTCACAAACAGCAGTAGGCTCTTACAGAAATGAAAAATGGTACAATAAAAATATTTTCCCATTAATCCCAGTTATTACAGTAAAAAAAGCAGATGAACACAACACTAAGGCCTTTACTTTTCGCTGGCTAATATTTACATTTTGGACTTTGGATGCATTTCAGTTTGAAATATCTTTTAATATAGACACCCATTGGGGTATTGGTTTAACTTTTTTGCTCCCTTATTTACGAGGTATAATAGCTATACCTTGTCCCGAAAAGTTAAGTGTTTTAATTGATAGAAATTTATCTCGCAAGGTTCGGCCTCCAAATGGCTTTTATACTGTGTTATAAGATGTGCCGACTTATTTACGATAAAAATAAATTGAAATACTAAAAAGAAAAAAAAGGATGAGAAAAATTGAAAAGTATGTTGATGCCGGGATTAGTGTATCAATGATTGTGAAGAACGAAGAAATTATGCTACTTGAATGCCTTGAGTCAATTAAGGATGCAGATGAAATCGTGATCTTGGATACAGGGAGTAAGGACAACACCATTAAGATAATTAAGAAATTCCAAAAGGAGCACCCCAAAAAGGTTAAGCTGAGATTTTTCGAATGGATTGATGATTTTTCGGCAGCCCGAAACGAATCCCTTAAGCACTGCACAAAGGATTGGGTTCTTATCATTGATGCTGATGAGACAATTGAAAAAGGAGGGATCAATAAGATCAAAAGGAACTTAGCCAACCAACAGGGACCAACAATAAAAATCAGGGTTCAGACGGATATAGAGCTATTGTGGTCACCAAGGCTATTTCAAAACTATAAAGCGATACAATGGATTGGGGCAATCCATAATAGATTATCCACAAATGAGGGAGGTCAGTTAGCGATTGAAATCAGATCAAAAACCAGTCCCGCCCATGAATTAGACCCTGATAGAACTATTAGAATCCTCAGCAAGGAACTCAAAAAAGATCCTCTGAATACCCGCAATCAATATTACATGGCGAGGGAATGCCTGAGGTTTGATGATCTGCCGGGGGCGATTTATTGGTTTGAACGCCGTACTTTAGTGACGGATTGGACAAACGAACAGGCCGATGCATACTTCTTATTAGGCGATTGTTACAGCAAATTAGGCAGGAGTTTAGATTCAGTCGAAGCATGGATGAGAGTGATAATGATTAACCCGGAATTCAAAGCCGCATACGCTTCATTGGCTAAAGCGTTCAGTGGNCCTAATAGAAATAAATGGGTAGAATTAGCTAAATTAGCTAAAAACACAAATTTATTATTCTTACGTTGAAATTATTTTGTATTTTTGTAGAAAATAAACCAGTTCAAGGGACGGACATAAACAAATTAAAAAATGGCACTAGCATGCAACTGTCCAGTTCCAACGGCAATGGCAACAGTTATCACCGAACTAGAACCTTGTGACGTTAATTTTGGACAAACCCAAAAAATGATTTTCTGGAGAGCCGGAAATACAATTTCCACAGCCTCAGCGGTATTAGCCGCAACCTGGACGGACTTGCTATCCGCAACGGGTGATAGTAAAGCAATCGTTTCTCCCTTCATAGGCGGTCCAGCCACTGATGGCGGCGAACCAATTGAATTTGGGTCTGGGAACGAGGTTCGAGATGGTATTCCTATTATTATAGGATCTGAGCCGATTAGTTTTGACGCCATGATGTATGGGGCTGAGCAATCAGTTATTACCAAATTCAAAGCTCTTATGTGTGAAGATCTTGAGGTCATTCTTATTAACTCCGATGGCAAATTTGGGGCAAAAGTGGTAGGTACTGCGGTGAGTGGCTTCCCGATTACTTCGTTATTTGTTGGGGACAAAAAACTAGGCGGATATGACGCTCCAGATACTAATGCTGTTAAATGGAGATTTAAGCCTAATTGGTCTGACAATTTTGCGATTGTAGATCCTACTGCAAACTTCAACGGCTTAACCTTAATCAATTCGTAAGATGAAAACTATAAAATTGAGGGCTGACGGGATCACAAAAAACTTTGGACCCGCCCACGCCCAGGCAATTTTAAAGCACCAGGAAAAGCAAAAGCCTGGGAGTTGCTGGGTTATAGTGGACAAGGACGAATACGAATTTACGAAAGGCGAATTACATGCAGTTAAGCGAGATAAAAAACCTACTGGAGACAAAACCGAACCAGTGGGCGGTTCAACAGGCAAGGGTTCAGCAAAGTAAGATTCGTTTTCATACGGATATAATGCTTAATCGGGCTGAGGCGGGAACGGCATATTTTGAATTCATCGGATGGGTTGGTCGGCTATTGAAGCAGGATAAATTCAACCGATTTAACGAACTTATGCAGTTCCCGAACCCGAATAATGAGTTAGTCGATTCCATACACTCTGAATTGTCAAAAGCCTTAAATTCAGAAGACAGGGTTGAAACATACCTTTTTCAAGATGATAATGCCAAAGCCGATTGGGGGAAGTATAAGAGCCGCTTCAATAAGTTTTGGAAAACTAGAGCATGGGAGGCTTATAAGAGATCCATTAACTCGTTTATCATCATTGACATGCCAGATGAGCAATCCGGGCGTTATCCTGATGCCACTTATTTCCTTTTAGATATTGACAATGTTATAGATGTCGAAGTGGATAGTGATAATGTTTGTCGTTACATAATTTTTGAAACTGAAAAAGGGAAAGCTGCATATTGCAATGAGTACCTGAGATTGTTTGACGAGAATAACACTCTCATCACGGAGGTCGAACACGGTTTTGGGGAAACACCTGCCCGGAATTTTTGGACTTCTACAATTAACTCCAGATCAAACATCAATAAACGGGGTGCAATCAGCGGGGGACTATCAGAGCTAAATTGGCTACTTTTTGAAAGGGTTAATAAAAAGTACGCTGATATGGCCAACGCTTATCCGATTATTTACGAATACGAATCGGACGAGGAGGACTCTGAAATTGGTGCTGATGACAAACCTACCTCACGGGAGGGAGATATTAAAAACTCTGGATCAAGTTTAGTCGGCGCTGGGTCGCATAAGGAGTTGCCGATGCCTACAACTAAGGATGAGCATGACCCTATGGGCAAACCTATCCATACCGAACGCGTGGATGTTGAGGGTTTGGATTATAACACCAGAGAACAAGATAGGCTAGAAAAAAATATCTTTATGTCAGCGGTTGGCTTCGGCGGAGAATCCTCAAACGATTCTGCAAAGAATGAAAAGCAAATCCAGTCAGGCTTTGAGAGCCGGGAATCAACCCTCTTATATATAGCTACTAATTTTGCCGAGGCAGAAGCATGGGCTAATGATATGGTATGTAAGATTAGATATGAAGATGCCTACGTGGGGAATTTCATTTACGGGGGATCAAAATTCTTTCTCCGGTCTGAATATGACCTCGGGGTGCAGCTTAAAGAAACTGAATCAGATGTGATTCGGGAAAGCCTAAACGAGCAGCTTGTCGAACTGAGGTTCAAAAAGGATGACACCCAAAAAATGCGGGGCAGGATCCTGATTGACATTGATCCTTTTGCTTATCGATCAAACGCTGAGATTATATCACTCTATGAAAAAGGATTAGTTTCGGAGGAAGATTTTCTACTTAAAGAAAAATTGTTTACTTTTGTAAAAAGGTTTGAACGTGAATATGCTCCCTTAACGGAGTTTGAAGCCGAGAAACCATATAATTCACGGATCGAGAACATAATTAAAATCTTAAAAAGCTATGTCACTATTACCAGCAAACCGGTCAAAGACCCACAAGATTAAAGAGACGGAAAAAGATTATTATCACGTAGAAATAATCCGGAAAACCCACAACGCCGAAAGACAAAAATACGACATTAATCGCAGTGTCCAGATTTTTGATAAAAAAGGGTTCAAACAGTTTAAGGACTTCAAGCCTGCTGATATTAGTGAGGTAGAAATCCTGCACGATCCTACATTGCCCGAGGAAAAAGGCAAATCAAAAAAAGAACCGTTAAGCTAAAAAAATAACATTAAACATTAAATCTAAGATGGGATATTTAGACAAAGATGCAGCAATCAAAATCCTCCAGGACTCTAAGGGTAATGAATTCGTAGTACGCACGAAAGAAAATGAAGAGGAAGTACAAAAAAACTTTCTGGAGAATGTCGTGCCACAGGAGGTGGACAAGAAAATCGGGGATCGTATTAGCGAATTGCATTCGCAATATGATGCTGATATTTTTACCATAACAGGAAAAAAGAAGGAGCCGAACCAGAAGACGTATGAATTTAATAAGTCAATTTTATCCGAGCTCACAAAAGATCGGGAGCGTCTTAAAATTCTGGAAGGAGAACATGAAGAATTAAAAAAATCAAAAGGCAAAGGAGATGAAAATTTAGTCGGAGAGCTGGAACAAGTGAAAGCCCAAGCCCAAAAAGCTAAATCGGATTACGATATTAAAATATCTGAATTCGAATTAAACCTCTCCAGTCAGAAAAAAGGTTTTGCTATTGACAAAGCAATTGCGGGATTAGCTCTTAATGAGAATATTCCTGAGTCGGTACGCAAAGCCTACATCGAGAAAGTGAAAACTGATCTCATTGCTTCATCCGAAATACAGGACGGAAAATTAGTCTTTATTAAAGCTGATGGAAAACCTGTTCTCGATAAGGATTTCAATATCAAAAGTGTTAATGATATTGTTAATGAACAATTGATCGACATATTAGGAAAAGGGAAACCAGGTTTAGGTCTTAAGGGAGACATAACAAAACCAATGGAAAACGTCCTTCCTGATCATGTAAAAGATAAGAATAGTCTTGTCGCACACATGAAAACAATACCGGGTTTAGAAATGCATTCCGATAAATGGGTGGAAATGTATAAAACCCTCTCAAAGAATTTTTAACCGTGGTTAAGGGGATACTGCACAAACTTAAACAAAAATGGCATATCTATTAGACACAGTTCTAACCGAGTGGCGTTCTGATTACCAAGACACAAATCTTGATCTTCATGAACATCGGTTATCGAGCTTCGGTGCCTTTGAAGCTTTTGCTTTGGACACCCCCAACTTGGTTAGCGCCGACCAAATTGCATCCGAAAGGACTGCACAAACCCGGGCGACAAAAATCACTGTGATAAAACGCAAATCTTATTCATTGTCAACAACTCGTGCTTGCGCAGCTATTGACAATAATAATGTTTCGGCGTTAGTCACTCTCACTTGGGCGACCTTGAGAACTGGATTCTCTATGATCCCAAGTCAGTATCCGAACAACCATATCGGCTATATGGAAGATTTCAACAGGAAGATGCTAGACGTACAACGTACATTCTTGACCCAGTTGGACACTTTAGCCGTTGCTAATCTTAACGCCAACAAGTCTGCAGTAAATGCAGCTGATGGCAATCCTTATACCGTTACCGCCAATACCATGGCTGTTCCTGCCGCCGATAAAGATAATTTCTTTAACGAATTGGAAGCAATCCTGAATACCAACGACCTTGAGTATCCTGTTAATATTGTTGCTTCGACTAGAACGAAAGCTCTTGTCAGGGAATTATACAACCAGGGACCGGCAAACGATACTAACACCCAGTATCAATTTGGGGATCAAAATTTCCATTATTCAAACCGTGTCAGCGTTGCTACTGGTGATGCTTATACCGTATTTGCCGCACCGATGGGATCACTAGGATATTTGTCATGGGTTGATCCAGATTCGAAATTGAACAGTACTGCTAATAGCGGCAAAGAATGGCGGACGATGATGCTTCCTTTATTAGGCCACAATGTTGGGGTCTTATTCCAAGATGCATGTGCTGACAATTCCACTGAAATCGGAGCTGGGGCTGAGGCTAGTTTGATTCAAAACTATACTTTCTCCTTCGATTATTCCTTCATCAATGCTTATAACAGCGATCCAACCACATTGGCCGGAACGATTTATAAAGCGGGAATTTCTAAAACATAGTTTTTCTTTCTCATCGTGATAGAGGGGGTGCGGCGATTGCCTCACTCCCTTTTTTAATATAGATTATATGTATAACATAAGCACTATAAAAACGGCCTTTCTCGATATTATCAAATGGAGAAAATTTGATGACCCTGACATACCTCAATTAGATTATGGATTAACTGATGCGGCAGTCACAACAGGGATCTATTATAACGATATGAGCACAATGCTGTATCCAGAGAATATCGAAAAAATTCTCAAGCATTATGATTCTTTCAATTACGAAACTTGGGATCCGGCGATTGAATATGTAGCAGGAAAAAGAGTCTCGTATGAGGGGCATGCATATATTTCTAAGATAGGAAACACTGGCAAAATACCTGTATCAAATCAAACAGAATGGAAAACCCTAATAAGTCAGGAATTACTTAATAAAACAAATGACAATACTATAAAGGTCATTGAGCAGGTTCTGCTTGATAAAAAGCTAAATGGCCTCAGGCCGCTGATGGAAGATCTTAGAATCTTTGAAGGCGCTGGACGAATAGGGGATGTTATAATAAAAGAATCTCGGTTTGTGGGTATTAGTATTGCCCTAAAGAAGTTCAATGCACTGCGGGCTACTATACTTCAAATGGGGCTGCAATTCACTCAGATAAATACTGACCTCGAGATATATGTTTACCATTCCTCTCAGGATTCTGCGATTAAGACTTTCAAAGTTTCCACAACAGAAATAAACACTTTTAATTGGAATGCAATAAGTGATTGCGTTTTTGATTATGTGAAATATACTTCTGGATACGATAACGGGATGTTTTTCATTGGCTATTATGAAGACGACGTTACCGGGCAGGCGATCAATAAGCAAATTGATTTCACAAAAGAACCTACGGGGTGCAGAAATTGCCTGAATGGGATCCATAATCTGTATGCATATAATATGTACAATAAGTGGGTTACTATCAAACCCTTCTCTGCAATCCCAAATGGGGTCAAGATGTTTGATCTGGATGACGTTTCTTATTATGACGATTCTAATTTCGGGATGAATTTCCATATCACTGTAGAGTGTGATATTACAGATCTGTTAATTGATAACAAAAACCGGTTCATGGATGTTATCAGAAAACAAATGGGGGTTGATTTATTAAAAGCCATTGCCTATTCTACGCGGAATAATATATTTGAAGATCGGTTAGTGAAAAATGCCATTACTGAATTAAAAGGCTTCGATGGATACAGTGGAGCGGAGGCGGATCTTAAACAAGCCTATAAGGCCATAGATCTAGAGATGACGATTGATTCCCCCTGCTTAGGCAAAAAGAAAAGGGGTATAAAAACTGGAGCGATATGAGTTTCCCTATATTAAAAAAGCTGAGGGCAATTGATGTTAATGCTGAACTTAATGTAATTTTGAAATCATTAGAAAAGCAAATCCTCGCTATGAACACCGAGGATCAGCTTTTCAAAAAAGGGGTCACGATTACGGGAGTTAAGATAGTCCCACCTTATGCCTCCAGTACGGTAAGAATTAAAAAACGAAAAGGCCAACCGACTAACAGAGTGACGACCCGAGACACCGGGGAATATCATTCTCATTTCACAATACAATTTGGGGCTGATGAATTCACGATTGAAGTGGATCATACTAATGCTGATTTGAATTATGTCTTAAAAAACCGATATGGCGAATTAGAAGGACTCACGGATGTTAACGTCGAAAAGCTTAGCCGGAAGATATTGCCGCTATTAATTAATGCTATAAAACGAAAGATATGAAAACCCCATTATTAAGTGATCCGAAATTAATTTATAAAGCTATCCAGCAAATCCAAGTTTTGTTGGGTGCAAAATTGGACTTCCTCGAGAAATCATTTGGCCTGTGTGAAATCCGGGAACGGGATGACAAAACTATTCCTACTGTTTACCAAGGTGAAAATTTGGACGAATATGAAGTTAGCCCGAAGGATGATATTAAAGCGTTTTGTTTTTGGGACAAACTGGATCCCATAGAGGCCGTATATGGAGAGGATCAACAACCAATTAAATCTACTTACGCCAGGTTGAGGTATAGAGTGGCTTTAATATTCTACACACATGATATAAAAAAATTAAAATTAGCCACTGATGTCAGGCAATCCAAAACGATTGTAATGCAGAAATTTTTAAAAGTTCTACAGAGGGGGTTGCTAACTGCTCAATCTGATTTAGTTATCACCACCATATTTGATGAGGATATACAGCAGATCTATGAGGGGTACACAGTTACACCGATGAAGCAGCCCCAATATGCAATCCGGTTTGAGTGCGATCTTTCCTTCAATGAAAGTTGTTATGGATAATATTAAAATTCCGAACTCTCATCAGATTGCCTAAGTAGTCTCGCAAATACTTCGACAAATTTTTCATTTTTAGATAGCTCATCTTCACCCATTGCATCTAGAATGATATGTATTTTTTCGTGGTAAAATGTATCTACCGTACTGCACTCTGTTACTTTTCTCCCCCGGTATTCAGAACATATATTTATTTGATTATCATTGAAGTTACAATCGCCTAAGAAGCCTTCATTACTTAATCTTTCGCTATCAAAATCTACATTTATAGTAGAGGCAAACACTTTAAACCTTTTTGGTATTTTCATTTTAATTTATTTAT
>JGI1221J11331_1000511_pt1 | contig 12931 bp, 11 predicted proteins | sample LakVidmifraction_4_FD_11331 | JGI IMG/M metagenome (IMG submission 11331) | reverse complement strand
AATATATAACTAAGATTAAATAAATTATTAATTATGGCAAAGGAAACTTTTGATCGTTCCAAACCTCACTTAAACGTTGGCACGATAGGACACGTAGATCACGGGAAAACCACTTTAACTGCAGCGATTACTAAGGTGATGGCTGAGGCTGGGTTTTCACAAGCTATGTCTTTTGATCAAATCGACAACGCACCGGAAGAAAAAGAAAGAGGTATTACAATTAACTCTTCACACGTAGAGTATTCTACTGAGTTGCGTCATTATGCACACGTAGATTGTCCAGGTCACGCCGATTATGTTAAGAACATGGTTACTGGTGCTGCACAAATGGATGGTGCAATATTGGTTGTTGCGGCTACAGATGGTCCAATGCCACAAACTCGCGAGCACATTCTTTTGGGACGTCAGGTAGGTATTCCAAGAATGGTTGTATTCATGAATAAAGTGGATATGGTTGATGATGAAGAGCTTCTTGAGTTGGTAGAAATGGAAATAAGAGAATTATTGTCCTTCTACGAATATGATGGAGATAATGCTCCGGTTATTCAAGGATCTGCTCTTGGTGCCTTAAATGGTGAAAAGAAATGGGTTGATTCTGTTCTTGAATTAATGCGAGCAGTAGATACCTGGATTGAATTGCCAAAGCGCGATATAGATAAAGCATTCCTTATGCCTGTTGAAGATGTTTTCTCAATAACAGGTCGTGGTACTGTAGCAACCGGAAGAATTGAAACCGGAATTGCTAATACCGGAGATCCTGTTGAGATTATTGGTATGGGTGCCGGAAAATTAACTTCAGTTGTAACTGGTGTTGAGATGTTCCGTAAGATATTGAACAGAGGTGAAGCAGGAGATAACGTAGGGTTGTTATTGAGAGGTATTGAAAAATCTCAAATTACACGTGGTATGGTTATCGTAAAACCAGGATCCGTAACTCCTCACGCTAAGTTTAAAGCAGAGGTTTATATCCTTAAGAAAGAAGAGGGTGGACGTCACACTCCATTTCACAACAACTATCGTCCTCAGTTCTATGTTAGAACTACAGATGTTACAGGTACAATTTCTTTACCAGAAGGAGTAGAGATGGTTATGCCTGGAGATAACTTGACTATCCACGTAGATTTACTTCAACCAATTGCGTTGAGTATAGGTTTACGTTTTGCTATCCGTGAAGGTGGTAGAACAGTTGGTGCTGGTCAGGTTACTGAGATTTTAGACTAACTTATAATAAAATAAGTATATAGGTGCCCTGCTTTTTGCCGGGTACCTAAACTTATTTATATTAAATTAATAAATGGGTTTTAGCTTATCCTGATATAAACCTCAGGAAATAGGGCGCCCAACAAACGGGTTTAGCTCAGTTGGTAGAGCACTGGTCTCCAAAACCAGGTGTCGTGAGTTCGAGTCTCCCAACCCGTGCAAATAGAAAAATCAATGGCAGGAATCGTTAATTTTGTTTCAGAGTCTTATGACGAGTTAAGAAATCACGTTACATGGACAAGTTGGCCGGAAGCTCAAAGGCTGACAATAGTTGTAGTAGTTTTTTCAATTATATTTTCTTTGGCTATTTGGGGTGTAGACACAGTGTTTAGCTCGGTTATTGAGAAATATTTTGAATGGATTAAATCTTAAATTTAAGGCTATGGCTGAAGTGAAGGATAAAAAATGGTATGTGATTCGTGCTGTGAGCGGTGCTGAAAATAAGATTAAAGAATATATTGAGAAAGAGGTAGCACATTTTGGCCTTGAAGAATATGTGGGTGAGGTTTTAGTGCCTACAGAAAAGGTGATGCAAGTTAGAAACGGAAAAAAGGTTTCTAAAGAACGTGTTTATTTCCCTGGATACATTATGGTCTTAGCCAACTTGGGAGGAGAAATACCGCATATTATTAAATCTATTAACGGGGTTATAGGTTTTCTTGGAGAAACCAAAGGAGGCGAGCCTGTTCCCCTGAGAAGGGCAGAAGTTAACCGCATGTTAGGGAAGGTAGACGAATTGTCCATCCAAGCAGACAACGTAGCTATCCCTTTTAACATTGGAGAAACTATTAAGGTAATTGATGGACCCTTCAACGGATTTAACGGTACTGTTGAGAAAATTAACGAAGAAAAACGTAAGCTTGAGGTTATGGTGAAAATTTTTGGAAGGAAAACCCCTCTGGAATTGAGCTATATGCAAGTTGAAAAAGTATAAAAACAATAACTGTTACATATATTTTGATAGTTTTTACAGCTTCCAATCTTAAAACTATCACTTAAAAATTATAAAAATGGCTAAAGAAATAAGTAAAGTTGTTAAACTACAAGTTCGCGGAGGTGCTGCTAACCCATCACCACCAGTTGGACCTGCTTTAGGTGCTGCCGGGGTAAATATCATGGAGTTTTGTAAGCAGTTTAATGCTAGGACTCAGGATAAACAAGGTAAATTATTACCTGCTCATATTACAGTATATAAAGATAAGTCTTTCGATTTTGTAATTAAAACTCCACCGGCTGCAGTACAATTATTAGAAGCAGTAAAAGCAAAAAAAGGATCGGGTGAGCCTAATCGTAAAAAGATTGCCAGTGTTTCTTGGGATCAAGTAAAAGCAATTGCCGAAGATAAAATGCAGGATTTGAATGCATTTACATTAGAATCGGCTATGAAGATGGTTGCGGGAACAGCTCGCTCTATGGGTGTAACTGTTAAAGGGCAAGCGCCGTTTTAATCCAAAATAGAAATTAAAAATGGCAAAATTAACTAAAAAACAAAAAGAATCCAGTTCCAAAATTGAAAGCGGAAAGGTGTATTCTGTATCTGAGGCTTCTTCCTTAATAAAGGAAATTTCCAATGAAAATTTTGATGCTTCTGTAGATATTGCAGTTCGTTTAAATGTAGATCCACGTAAAGCTAATCAAATGGTTCGGGGCGTTGTTACCTTACCACACGGTACAGGAAAAGACGTTAAAGTGTTGGCTTTGGTTACTCCGGATAAGGAAGAAGAAGCTAAACAAGCTGGTGCAGATTATGTAGGTCTTGATGAATACCTTGATAAGATCAAGGCTGGTTGGACAGATGTAGATGTGATAATCACCATGCCAAGTGTAATGGGGAAATTAGGACCTTTAGGTAGAATATTAGGACCAAGAGGATTAATGCCTAACCCAAAAACCGGAACAGTGACCATGGATGTTGCAAAAGCAGTAACCGAAGTGAAAGCTGGGAAAATCGACTTTAAAGTAGATAAAACCGGAATTGTACATGCGGGGATAGGAAAAGCATCTTTTGATGCCGAGAACATAGCCGGAAACGCAAGGGAATTATTAACTACTTTGGTGAAATTGAAACCACAGACTTCTAAGGGTATTTATATGAAAAGTATACATATATCTTCTACGATGGGTCCAAGTATTGAAATTGATACTAAAAGGTTCACTGAGCAATAATATTATAGATTATGACAAGAGAAGAAAAATCATTAGTAATTGAAGATTTAACTGCGCAGTTAACAAATAATTCCATTATTTACCTTGCAGATTTGTCAGGGCTTAATGCCTTGAAAACTACAAATTTACGTCGGGCTTGTTTTAAAGCAGACGTAAAACTTGCAGTAGTTAAAAATACATTGCTCGCTAAAGCTATGGAGGCTTCAGATAAAGAATTTGGAGAACTTCCTTCAGTTTTAAAAGGCTCTACATCTATTATGATTTCTGAAACCGGAAACGCTCCGGCCAAAGTAATCAAAGAATTCAGAAAAAAATCTGATAAGCCCTTATTAAAAGGAGCTTATATTGGCGAAGCCATTTATGTAGGAGATACCTACCTGGATGATTTAGTCAACATTAAGTCTCGTGAAGAACTTATTGGAGATATTGTCGGAATGTTACAATCACCTGCTAAAAACGTTATTTCAGCGCTTAAGTCTGGTGGTGGTAAATTAGCCGGAATTCTTAAAACTCTTTCTGAAAGGGAAGAATAACAAGTACGCACTTTTTAACAATTATATATTAAAGAACACTTTAAAACGATAGAAAATGGCAGAATTAAAAGATTTCGCAGAACAATTGGTTAACTTAACAGTAAAAGAAGTTAATGAGTTAGCTGGTATATTAAAAGATGAATATGGTATTGAGCCAGCAGCAGCAGCAGCTGTAGTTGTAGCCGGTGGAGGTGATGAAGCCGCTGAAGAAGCTCAAACTGAATTTGATGTAATTCTTAATGCTCCGGGTGGATCTAAATTGGCCGTAGTTAAATTGGTTAAAGAACTTACCGGATTAGGTCTTAAAGAGGCTAAAGAATTAGTAGATAATTCTCCAAGACCAGTTAAAGAAGGAGTTTCAAAAGATGAAGCTGAATCATTAAAGGCACAATTAGAAGAAGCAGGAGCAGAGGTTGAGCTTAAATAAGCCTCAAAAGCAATATTGTTTAGGTTTAGACCTCGGGATACTCTCCTGAAGGTCTAAACCCTTTTGCGTATATGAAGCATTTTATTTATAACGCACCCATTTTATATATAAATTATAATTCCGTCCACTGATGTTAGCAACGCAAACTGAAAGATTGAATTTCTCTTCTGTAAAGAACAAACCTGATTATCCAGACTTTTTGGATGTCCAAATTAAGTCATTTCAGGATTTCTTCCAACTAGAAACTAAATCAGAAGAAAGGGGAGATGAAGGTCTCTATAATACCTTCATGGAAAACTTTCCAATTACAGACACCCGTAATAATTTTGTATTAGAATTTCTGGATTACTTTGTTGATCCGCCAAGATATTCTATTCAAGAATGTATTGAACGTGGTTTGACCTATAGCGTACCGCTTAAAGCACGCTTAAAACTGTATTGTACCGATCCCGAACATGAAGATTTTGAAACCATCGTACAGGATGTGTATTTAGGAACTATCCCGTACATGACCCCAAGTGGGACTTTTTGCGTCAATGGCGCAGAGCGTGTAGTAGTTTCCCAATTACACCGTTCTCCTGGTGTTTTCTTTGGACAGTCTTTCCATGCAAATGGAACCAAATTATATTCTGCAAGGGTTATCCCATTTAAAGGATCCTGGATAGAATTCGCTACCGATATTAATAACGTGATGTACGCTTATATCGATAGAAAGAAAAAATTACCTGTAACCACACTTTTCCGTGCTATTGGATTTGAACGTGACAAGGATATCCTTGAAATTTTTGACCTAGCAGAAGAAGTTAAAGTGTCTAAAACAGGACTTAAAAAAGTATTGGGACGCAAACTTGCAGCCAGGGTATTGAATACCTGGTATGAAGATTTTGTGGATGAAGATTCAGGAGAGGTTGTATCTATTGAACGTAACGAGATTGTGTTAGATCGCGATACCGAATTGGATAAGGATCATATAGAGACAATTATTGAAACAGGTACCAAAACCATCCTGCTTCATAAAGAAGATAACTCTACCGGGGATTATGCAATTATTCATAATACTTTACAGAAGGATCCAACAAACTCTGAAAAAGAAGCCGTAGAGCACATATACCGTCAATTGCGTAATGCAGAACCGCCAGATGAGGAAACAGCGCGTGGTATAATTGATAAATTATTCTTCTCAGAACAACGATATAACCTTGGAGAGGTTGGACGTTACAGAATGAACAAAAAATTAGGTCTTAATGTTTCTATGGATAAGCAAGTGCTTACCAAAGAAGATATTATTACCATTGTTAAATATTTGATCGAGTTAATTAATTCCAAAGCGGAAATTGATGATATTGACCACTTGTCTAACCGTCGTGTTAGAACAGTAGGTGAACAATTATCTCAACAGTTTGGTGTTGGTTTGGCTCGTATGGCTCGTACCATCCGTGAGCGAATGAACGTTCGTGACAACGAGGTTTTTACCCCAATAGATTTGATTAATGCCAAGACCTTGTCTTCAGTTATCAATTCATTCTTTGGTACCAATCAGTTATCCCAGTTTATGGATCAAACCAATCCATTGGCAGAGATTACCCATAAACGTAGGTTATCTGCACTTGGACCAGGTGGTTTGTCAAGAGAACGCGCCGGTTTTGAGGTACGTGATGTTCACTATACACACTACGGTAGATTATGTCCAATTGAAACCCCGGAAGGACCAAACATTGGTCTTATCTCTTCCCTTGCCGTATTTGCCAAGGTAAACGGTATGGGCTTCATTGAAACTCCTTACAGGGTAGTTAATGATGCTAAAATCGATTTTTCTGAAACACCTATTTACTTAAGTGCGGAAGAAGAAGAAGATAAAAAAATTGCGCAGGCAAACATTCCGTTGACAGAAGATGGAACAATAAATACAGATAAGGTTATTGCACGAATGGAAGGTGACTTCCCGGTAGTAGATCCAAAAGAGATCAACTACATAGATGTTGCACCAAACCAAATTTCGTCAATTTCGGCCTCTTTAATTCCTTTCCTTGAGCACGATGATGCCAACAGGGCATTAATGGGATCAAACATGATGCGTCAGGCTGTGCCCTTGTTAAGAGCAGAATCGCCTATTGTTGGAACTGGTCTGGAAAGACAAGTTGCAACAGATTCACGTGTATTGATCAATGCTGAAGGAGAAGGTGAAGTTGAATATGTTGATGCTCAAAAGATCACTATTAAATACGATCGCACCGAGGAGGAAAGAATGGTAAGTTTTGACACCGATTCAAAAACCTATCAGTTAGTTAAATTTAGAAAAACAAACCAGGGAAGTTCTATCAACCTTAAACCAATTGTTAAGGTTGGAGACAGGGTTGCCAAAGGTCAGGTACTTTGCCAGGGTTATGCAACCGAAGCAGGGGAACTTGCACTTGGAAGGAATATGAAGGTTGCCTTCATGCCTTGGAAAGGGTATAACTTTGAGGATGCAATTGTGATTTCTGAAAGAGTAGTAAGGGAAGATATTTTCACCTCTATTCACATCGATGAATATTCTTTGGAAGTTCGGGATACCAAATTAGGTAACGAAGAATTGACCAACGATATTCCAAACGTTTCTGAAGAAGCCACAAAGGATTTGGATGAAAATGGAATGATTCGAATTGGAGCCGAAATTAAACCGGGTGATATCCTGATTGGAAAAATTACCCCAAAAGGGGAAAGCGATCCAACTCCTGAGGAAAAATTGCTTAGAGCGATCTTTGGAGATAAAGCTGGAGATGTAAAAGACGCTTCGTTAAAAGCACACCCATCATTAAGAGGTGTTGTAATTAACAAAAAGTTGTTTGCAAGGGCAGTAAAAGATAAACGCAAACGCGTTCAGGATAAAGAAGATGTCGCATCACTTGACAAGGCTTACGATGCCAAATTTGCAGTTCTAAAAGCGAATCTGGTAGATAAGTTATTTGCTATTGTTGGTGGAAAAACCGCTCAGGGAGTTCAAAACGATTTAGGGGAAGAAGTTTTGCCAAAAGGTAAAAAATACACCTTAAAAATGTTGAATGCAGTAGATGATTATATACATCTTACTCAAGGTACCTGGACAACAGATGATCATTTGAACAAACTTGTTGCAAATCTTATCCACAATTATAAAATTAAGGAAAACGATCTTCAGGGAAATCTAAGAAGAGAAAAATTCACCATCTCTGTAGGTGATGAGTTACCTGCAGGAATTATCAAATTGGCGAAAATTTATGTCGCCAAGAAGAGAAAACTTAAGGTTGGAGATAAAATGGCAGGAAGACACGGTAACAAAGGTATTGTTGCCCGTATTGTTCGTCATGAAGATATGCCATTTTTGGAAGATGGAACTCCCGTAGATATCGTTCTTAACCCACTTGGGGTACCTTCCCGTATGAATATTGGTCAAATTTACGAGACCGTATTAGGATGGGCAGGACAAAAATTGGGAAGAAAATACGCAACGCCAATTTTTGATGGTGCAACTTTAGATCAAATTAACGAACTGACAGATGAAGCAGGTGTTCCTCGTTTTGGACATACCTATCTTTATGATGGTGGTACAGGAGACAGATTCGATCAAAAAGCAACTGTTGGGATAATTTATATGTTGAAATTAGGACATATGATCGATGACAAAATGCACGCGCGTTCAATTGGACCTTACTCACTTATTACTCAACAACCTCTTGGTGGTAAAGCACAGTTTGGTGGTCAAAGGTTTGGTGAAATGGAGGTTTGGGCGCTTGAGGCTTATGGAGCTTCTGCAACCCTGCGTGAAATTTTGACCGTTAAATCGGATGATGTTATAGGTAGAGCCAAAACTTACGAGGCAATTGTAAAAGGAGAACCTATGCCAGAGCCCGGATTACCAGAATCTTTTAACGTGTTAATGCACGAATTGAAAGGTTTGGGATTGGATATTAAACTAGTAGAATAATATTTTTCTTTCTAAAGTTGGGTACAAAATGCCCAACTTTGAAAAGCAGAATTTTCACAACAATTAGATAGCAGCAATTATTATGGCTAGAAATAATGAAAAGAGTACAGAACAGAGGTTTAATAAAATCTCTATTGGCTTAGCTTCACCTGAGTCAATCTTAGCAGAGTCTCGCGGCGAAGTTCTTAAGCCGGAAACCATTAATTATCGTACGCACAAACCAGAGCGTGACGGGTTATTCTGTGAGCGTATTTTCGGTCCTGTGAAGGATTATGAATGTGCCTGTGGAAAATATAAGAGAATTCGATACAAAGGAATTGTTTGTGATCGTTGTGGGGTAGAGGTAACAGAGAAAAAAGTGCGACGTGACCGTGTTGGGCATATCAATCTGGTTGTGCCTGTTGCACACATCTGGTATTTCCGTTCATTGCCAAACAAAATTGGTTATTTACTTGGCCTTCCTTCCAAGAAATTGGACATGATTATCTATTATGAAAGATATGTTGTAATACAAGCCGGTATCGCCAGAAATATTGAAGGTGAAGCCTGTAAAAAAATGGATTTCCTTACAGAAGAGGAATATCTTGATATTTTGGAAACCCTGCCGCAGGAAAACCAGTATTTGGATGATAATGACCCAAATAAGTTTATTGCAAAAATGGGTGCCGAATGTTTGATCGAACTTTTAAAAAGGATGATCTTAACCAGCTTTCTTACGATTTAAGACATAAGGCAAACAATGAAACCTCAAAACAACGTAAAACTGAAGCCTTAAAAAGACTGCAGGTTGTGGAAGCTTTCCGGGATGCAAATGTGGGTAAGGAAAATCTTCCGGAATGGATGATTATGAAGGTTATTCCAATTACTCCTCCAGAGTTGAGACCATTAGTGCCTTTGGATGGTGGACGTTTCGCAACTTCAGATTTAAATGATTTATACAGAAGAGTAATTATCAGAAACAATCGTTTAAAACGATTGATGGAAATAAAAGCTCCTGAAGTGATCCTGCGTAATGAAAAACGTATGCTTCAGGAATCAGTAGATTCATTGTTTGACAATACAAGAAAATCATCAGCAGTAAAAACTGATTCAAACAGGCCGTTGAAATCCCTTTCCGATTCCTTAAAAGGAAAACAAGGGCGTTTCCGTCAAAACCTGCTTGGAAAACGTGTGGATTATTCAGCACGTTCGGTAATTGTGGTAGGACCAGAATTGAAAATGTTTGAATGTGGTATCCCAAAAGATATGGCAGCCGAACTTTACAAGCCTTTCGTTATCAGAAAATTGATAGAAAGAGGGATTGTAAAAACAGTAAAATCTGCTAAAAAAATAATAGACAAAAAAGAGCCTGTAGTATGGGATATTTTAGAAAACGTACTTAAAGGTCACCCGGTTTTGCTTAACAGGGCTCCAACGCTTCACCGTTTGGGAATCCAGGCATTCCAACCTAAACTTATTGAAGGAAAGGCTATTCAGTTACACCCATTGGCGTGTACTGCGTTCAATGCCGATTTTGATGGTGACCAGATGGCGGTTCACTTGCCCCTTGGTCCGGAAGCAATTCTGGAAGCTCAATTATTAATGTTGGGTTCACATAACATTCTCAACCCTGCAAATGGTTCCCCAATTACGGTGCCATCTCAGGATATGGTACTTGGACTGTATTATATGACAAAACCAAGGGTCTCAACAGAGGAAGTTAAAATTAAAGGTGAAGGCCTTACATTTTACTCTGCAGAAGAGGTTATTATTGCCTACAATGAAAAACAGGTAAATCTTAACGCCGTTATTAAAATAAGGGCAATGGATTTCAACGAAGAAGGTGCGTTGGTTTATCAAATTATTGAAACTACTGTTGGTAGGGTTTTATTTAATGAAACCGTTCCAAATGAAGTTGGTTATGTAAATGAGATCTTAACCAAGAAGACATTAAGAGACATCATTGGAAATGTGTTAAGAGTTTGTGGTGTTCCCGCAACTTCTACTTCCTTGATAAAATTAAGGATTTAGGGTATAGTTTCGCATATAAAGGTGGTTTATCCTTTAGTTTAGGTGATATTATTATCCCCGAGGAAAAACAATCCATGATTGACGAAGCGAACGAGCAGGTGGATGGTATTATTGGAAACTATAATATGGGTCTTATTACCAATAACGAAAGATACAATCAGGTTATTGATATTTGGACTTCTACAAACGCCGGTCTTACAGAGTTAGCAATGAAGAGAATTCGGGAAGATAACCAGGGATTCAACTCTGTTTATATGATGCTTGATTCGGGTGCCCGTGGTTCCAAAGAACAAATAAGGCAGTTAACCGGAATGCGTGGATTGATGGCCAAGCCAAAAAAATCAAGTGCAGGTGGTGGTGAAATTATTGAAAACCCAATTCTTTCCAACTTTAAGGAAGGACTTTCAATTCTTGAATACTTTATCTCTACTCACGGTGCGCGTAAAGGTCTTGCCGATACAGCACTTAAAACTGCCGATGCAGGTTATTTAACCCGTAGATTGGTAGACGTTTCACAAGACGTAATTGTAAATGAAGAAGATTGTGGAACGCTCGTGGAGTGGAAGTTACACCTCTTAAAAAGAACGACGAAATTGTGGAATCTCTTGGGGAACGAATTTTAGGACGAATTTCCTTAAATGATGTTCACCATCCGTTAACTGAAGAATTAATAGTTTCAGCCGGAGAAGAGATATTAGAGGGTACAGTTAAGATAATTGAAAATGCTCCTATTGAAAGCGTAGAAGTAAGATCAGCACTTAGCTGTGAAGCTAAAAAAGGAATTTGTGTAAAATGTTACGGTAGAAACCTTTCAACCAATAAACTGGTTCAACGTGGAGAAGCTGTAGGAGTTGTTGCCGCTCAATCTATTGGAGAGCCGGGAACACAACTTACACTTCGTACCTTCCACGTGGGTGGTATTGCAGGTAACATTTCAGAAGAGAATAAAATAATTGTTAAGTATAATGGTATTGCCGAAATAGAAGATCTGAAAGTGGTAAAAGGGGAGGGTCTTGATGGACAACCTACTGATATCATAATCTCAAGAACTTCAGAATTAAAGGTAAAAGACAAGAAAACCGGAGTAGTGCTAAGCACAAACAATATTCCTTACGGGGCTCAAATCTTTATCCATGACGGTGATACTGTGAAAAACAGACGATATTGTTTGCCAATGGGATCCATATAACGGTGTAATTATTTCAGAATTTGCAGGTAAAATCAAATATGAAAATATTGAACAAGGTTCTACTTATCAGGTTGAAATTGATGAACAAACAGGATTCCAGGAAAAAGTAATTACAGAATCCAGAAATAAAAAACTTATTCCAACGCTTCATATCATCGGTAAAAAAGACGAAGTTATTCGCTCTTATAACCTTCCGGTTGGTGCCCACTTGATGGTAGATAAGGATGAGAAAATCAAAGTCGGTAAGATTTTGGTTAAGATTCCTCGTAGATCTTCAAAAGCGGGTGATATTACAGGGGGTCTTCCTCGTATAACCGAATTGTTTGAAGCACGTAATCCATCTAACCCTGCTGTAGTAAGTGAGATTGATGGAGTTATTTCCTTCGGTAAAATTAAAAGGGGTAACCGTGAGATCATTGTAGAATCAAAACTTGGGGAGGTTAAAAAATATCTTGTTAAACTTTCCAACCAGATCCTGGTTCAGGAAAACGATTATATCCGTGCCGGAATGCCTCTGTGTGATGGATCTATTACTCCGGAAGATATATTGAGCATCAAAGGACCAAATGCTGTTCAACAGTATCTTGTGAATGAAGTTCAGGAAGTTTATCGTTTACAAGGTGTGAAAATCAACGATAAGCACTTTGAGGTGGTAGTTCGCCAGATGATGCGTAAAGTGAGGATCGTAGATCAGGGAGACACCATTTTCTTAGAAAACCAATTGATCCATAAAGCAGATTTTATTGAAGAAAACGATAAGATCTTTGGAATGAGGGTGATAGAAAGTGCCGGGGATTCAACCACACTTAAACCTGGAAAAATCGTTAGCCTTCGTGAGTTAAGGGACGAGAATTCATCTTTAAGAAGGGAAGATAAAGTATTGGCTACCTCAAGAGAGGTTGTTACTGCAACGGCAATGCCAATTTTACAAGGTATTACCAGGGCATCACTTCAAACCAAATCGTTTATTTCTGCAGCTTCCTTCCAGGAAACTACAAAAGTTCTTAACGAAGCCGCAGTGAGCGGAAAAGTGGATGAACTTGAAGGACTTAAGGAAAACGTAATTGTTGGACATAAGATCCCTGCAGGTACCGGAATGCGTTCGTATGAAAGTATTATTGTAGGTTCCAAAGAAGATTATGATGATTTGATGGAGAAAAAACAAGAAGTGAATTATAATTAAAAGGTAGGTATCATTTTCAAGTGCCGGAATATGCGACCTTGGAAATGGGCTATCAAATAAGTCAGACCTTCAAAGGTTATTTTATATATCTGTTGGAGACAGATTTAATAAGTACAATAAATTTTAATCTTAAACATGAGCGATCAAAACAAATCTAAACCGGGTCAGATAAATATTGAATTGGACGAGAAAATTGCGGAAGGGACTTATTCTAACCTGG
>JGI1221J11331_1000506_pt1 | contig 12978 bp, 10 predicted proteins | sample LakVidmifraction_4_FD_11331 | JGI IMG/M metagenome (IMG submission 11331) | reverse complement strand
AATTTACCGTAAAGTACGTTGTCCCCAACTTTAACAGTCATATCGTAGTCTTTAGTTCCTTTTCCAACAGCCACTACTTTTCCACGTTGTGGTTTTTCTTTAGCTGTTTCAGGAATATAAATTCCAGATGCCGTTTTAGTTTCGGGGGCTACAGGTTCAATAAGAACCCTGTCTGAGAGTGGTTTAATATTTAGTCCCATTTTTTTATAAATTTATTTAGGTTAATTAATTTTATTAAAGCGATTAAGCTTCCTTCTAAAATTGTGCCACCCGGTATTCCCTGCCAATTACCAACAAAAAATGCCAGCTTGTCATAAGCTGGCATTTATATATTATANGNACTAAGGGTCTTTATTCCTAATTGTCAGATTCTGGTTGCTGCACTGGCATTTGCGCNGGTGGGGTTGTGGTATTCTCTGGCATGGTTTCTTCATCAAAAACCCGCGATTCGTTAAAACCGCTATCATCCATAATAGTGACGTTAGAAAGTAAAATTAAAACCAGTAAAAGTGTGGCTAAAGTCCAGGTGCTTTTGTCTAAAAAATCTCCTGTTTTCTTAACTCCTCCTACTTGCTGTCCACTTCCGCCAAAGGAGGAAGATAACCCGCCGCCTTTAGGATTTTGTACCATAATTACTACTACCAGTAAAAAGGCTACGATAACTATTAATGCTAAAAAAATTGTGAATGTACTCATTCTCTCTTTGAATTATTTTCTTGTAATTTTTCGACTGCCCGAATTTGGTCAGCAAAGAAACCACTTTTTTCGGGATTTTTCAAAATTAATATTTTATAAGCCTGAATGGCTTTTTTATAGTTTTTTTGTTCCAGGTAAACCCTTGCCAAAGTCTCCGTCATTAGTGACTCGGGCGTACTTGTGCTTGCTTCGGCCAGGTTGGATTTATTAGGAGCTTTACCCGGTTTTATTTTTGGACTTTTAGAAATAAATCGGTCTATAAGCTCAAATTTCTTATGTTGCAACTCACTTTTCTGTGATTTTTCTTCAGAATTTTCCCTTTCAATGGGTTTTGCTGAAGTAAGACGAAGCCATTCTGAAAAGGAATGTGATTCTTTCCCTTCAAACTCTAAGGGTTTCCCTAGTTTTAAGGTCTCTTCTTCCGGCGGATTTTTGGAGACTTTTTCTTCTTCCGGTTTTTCTGAAAATAATTCGGGATCCATTACCTGCTTAGATTCCGATTGGCGCATTTTAATTGCCTCATCGATATCCATACTTCGTTTGGCAAAAACTTCTTCGGGCTCAAAAACCGTAATATTGCGCAATTGTAATTCCTGATCCTGAATTTGCCGGGCTATTTTATTTTGATTGAACTCTGCTGAAGTAATAAAATCGAAAAGAACACTGCGATTGGTCGTGTAGGCCGCGGTTTTTTTTAATGCGCTGTTGTAGCTGAATTCCTGATGCTCTTTAAGGCCTTTTAATCGCACTGCCCGGGCCGCCTGAAAATAAGGTGCGTTTTTGAGCACCTCTTCCAAATCAGCGGTTTGTCCCGCAGTGATCCCCGAAGGTTCTTTAAGCAGTTGTATGAATTCTTTTATGTCCATATTACCAATCGGTTAATGCGGCATTAAAAATATCCTGTGTTAACCGGTCAAAAATTTCATTTACCGCAGTTTCCAGCGTGCCACCCACCAATTGCGCGTTGGCGGGATAATCATAATAGAAAGAGAAGCGGCGTTCAAAGTCTTTTTCCGGCTGCAAAGTGTTGTAATATCTAACTCTTACGGCAATAGTGAGCCGGTTTTGGGCGGCGGTGTTTTCGGCAGTAGCAGTCATAGGCGCTACATAGAAATCTATAATTTCACCTTCAAAGATTAAGTCGGCGTTGTTATTTGCCAGGCTTAAACTGGTTTGGTTTTGAATTAAATCTTGCAGCTGCAGGGTGAAAGTACGGTCTATACCAGGTTCAACCAAGTCTGCCTGATTTTGAAAATAATTTACCTGAAATGACTCGGCATCACCGGTATCGGCTCCTGTAAAAGAATAAATTCCACAAGACTGCAGGAGAAATACAAGGGAAAGTGATAAAATGAAAGCGACTTTTTTCATAATGATAGCAACCTTATTACAAGTTATATTGTTTGATTTTTCTGTATAAAGTGCGTTCACTAATACCTAACTCTTCGGCTGCGGCTTTACGTTTTCCGCTATGGCGCTCCAGCGATTTTTTAATGAGTTCTAATTCTTTGTCCTGCAAAGACAGCGGTTCTTCTTCCTCTATTTCTTCAGCAAAATAATATTTGTCCTTTTCCCTCATCTCAGCTTTAGGACTGTTCTGCGGAATTTGCAAAACTTCTAGTTGCTCATTGGTAAGCGCATCCCGCTCTTCAGTATCTACATCTTCCCCGTCTTCGTCGCCGTATAATTTTTCAATAAGGCTTTCATTTTCCTCCTTTACTTCCTGGGTGTTCCCGTTCTCCATCAACTTTAAGGTAAGTTTCTTTAGGTCGGTAAGGTCACTTTTCATGTCAAAAAGTACCTTGTAGAGAATTTCCCTTTCATTACTAAAATCGCTTTCTTTCTTCTTATCTGAAATTACTGCCGGGAGGTTACTTCCAATATGGGGAAGGTATTCTTTTAGGCGTTCGGCGCCTATCATGCGTTCTTGTTCCAGGACCGAAATCTGTTCAGCTATATTTCTTAATTGCCTAATATTACCGCCCCATCGGTATTTTTGTAATAATTCTACTGCTTCATCCTTAAGTTTAACGGTTGGCATTTTATATTTTAGGGCAAAATCTGAAGCAAATTTTCTAAAGAGCAAGTGAATGTCATCTTTACGTTCTCGCAAAGGGGGTAGATTGATTTCTATGGTACTTAACCGGTAATAGAGATCTTCCCGAAACCGCTCTTTTTTAATCGACTCCTGCATATTGATGTTGGTGGCCGCGATAATGCGTATATCAGATTTTAGCACTTTAGAAGAACCTACTTTAATAAATTCCCCGTTTTCCAAAACCCTTAAAAGCCTAACCTGGGTGGGAAGCGGTAATTCCCCGACTTCATCTAAAAAAATGGTGCCTCCATCGGCAACTTCAAAATACCCATTACGGGTTTGAGTAGCTCCGGTAAAGGCGCCTTTTTCGTGTCCAAAAAGCTCCGAATCTATAGTGCCTTCTGGGATAGCACCGCAGTTCACGGCAATATATTTCCCGTGCTTTCTATGGGATAAAGAATGAATAATCTTTGGAATGCTCTCTTTTCCCACTCCGCTTTCCCCGGTTACCAAAACCGAAATATCGGTGGGGGCAACCTGGATTGCTTTTTCTATAGACCGGTTTAGGCGATGATCGTCGCCAATTATTCCAAACCTTTGTTTTACTGCCTGTATTGATTCCATAAATAAGCCCCCTAGCCCCCAAAAGGGGAATTAAAAGCCCCACAGCCCCCAAAGGGAGAGTTTTGGCAGTTCATATTTATATTTAAAAATGTCATAACTTTTCTATCTTTTTGTTTTTTCCACTCTCTATATTCCCCCTTCGGGGATTAGGGGGCTGGTACCGCTTCCCCAATTAAGGTGGCGCTGGTACAGTCGTTTACTTTTACATTTACAAAATCGCCTACTTTATAATGTTCTTTTGGAAACACGGTAACCGTATTCTGAGTGTTTCGACCGCTCCACTGTTTATCAGATTTTTTTGATTCCTTTTCTATTAAAACCTCTACGGTTTTTCCAATAAATTGTTGAGAGCGGTACCTACTGTGTTCTTGCTGTAGGTTTACAATCTCACTTAACCTTCTTTTTTTCTCGGCTTCAGGCACATCGTCTTCAAATTTACGCTCGGCCATAGTTCCAGGTCTCTCGGAATACGTGAACATAAACCCGAAATGGTACTTTACATACTTCAATAGTGAAACAGTATCCTGATGATCCTCTTCGGTTTCGCCTGGAAAGCCTGTCATTATATCGTGGGAAATTCCACAGTCTGGAATTATTTTTTTGATATTATCTATGAGTTCAAAATATTCTTCGCGGGTATGCAAACGGTTCATTTTCTTTAAAATACGGTCACTTCCGCTTTGCACAGGAAGATGTATGTGCTTACAAATGTTGCGGTATTTGGCCATAGTTTCAATAACATCCAGGGTCATATCTTGCGGATTGGAAGTAGAGAATCTAATCCTCATTTTGGGTTGGGCTTCAGCAACAAGTTTTAAAAGTCCGGCAAAATTCGTGGCTGTGGCTTTTTGAATTTCCGAAGCATTTTTAAAATCTTTTTTGAGTCCGCCCCCATACCATAAATAACTATCTACGTTCTGGCCTAAAAGGGTAATTTCCTTGAAGCCTTTATTCCAAAGATCATTTACTTCTTCCACAATACTATGTGGGTCCCGGCTACGCTCCCTTCCGCGGGTAAATGGCACTACACAAAAGGTACACATATTGTCGCAGCCGCGGGTAATAGAAACATAAGCCGAAACCCCATTACTTTGCAGCCTTACTGGGGAAATATCACCGTAGGTTTCTTCTTTAGAAAGGATTACATTCACGGCACTACGGCCTTCTTCAACTTCCTTAATAAGATTGGGAAGGTCTTTGTAGGCATCTGGCCCTACCACAAGGTCAACAATCTTTTCTTCTTCCAGGAATTTCTCTTTTAAACGTTCTGCCATGCAACCCAATACGCCCACTTTCATTCCCGGATTTATTCTTTTAACCGCATTGTATTTTTCTAACCGCTTGCGAACCGATTGTTCTGCTTTTTCCCGAATAGAACAGGTATTTACAAGAACAAGATCGGCTTCTTCCAGGTTTTGAGTGGTATTGAAACCTTCTTTAGAAAGTATAGAAGCGACAATCTCACTGTCGCTAAAGTTCATTGCGCAACCATAACTTTCAATAAAAAGTTTACGTGTATTTTCTTTTTTAGGCTCTATAACCAGGGTGTTACCCTGCTGCTTCTCATCTATAGTCTTCTCCATAATTCAAATTTCCTTTACAGGATTTAGAACGGCAAAGATAAGGTTAAAACCTACTTCTGACAAAGTGACAGCAGAAAATTTAAAAATCTACACGCAACCTTTTGGCTATTTCTGCATCTATAAGAAAACCAACCAACTACAACGATGAAAAAAATTAACGGACTTATCGCGATTTTCCTTTTAACAATTCTTGGGAGTTCTTGTGAAAAAGAAACCACGGGAGAAGAGTATTATAATGTGGCAGTGCCGGTGGTAAAGCCCATAGCAGAATTTAGGGCAATGGTAAGGGTTTCTGAACCTAGAGGCATTGAGGAAGCTGGGAAAATTTATAGTTACGAAGATTATGTTTTTATAAATGATACCGAAAAAGGGGTTCACATTATTGATAACAGCGATCATCGGGCTCCGGTTAAAATAAAATTTCTTGAGATTCCTAAGAATACAGATATTGCTGTAAAGAATAACATGCTTTTTGCTAATTCTGCCATGGATCTTGTGGTTTTTGATCTTAGCGATATGAACAATATTAAACAGGAAGCGCGCATAAAGGATGTATTTCCAAATAGACTTTATAACGCCCCTGCAGGCGCGGCCTTTGTAGATTATGAGAATTTCGATTCGCAAAAGGAAGTGATTGTAGGTTATGTGATGGAATCACGAAAAATTGAAATGGCCCGGCCCCCGGTATCTACTGAAGATGGTTTTGTAAATAATTCTGGTGGGAACTCGGGAGGATCGGGCACCGGAGGTTCCCTGGCGAGGTTCAATATTCACGAGGATTTTTTATACGTAGTAGATGAAACCAATCTTTCTATTTTTGATATTAAGGGCTTAGATGAAGCCGAACTGATAAAGACAGAATATGTAGGGAACCAGATAGAGACCATCTTTAATAAAGAAGGTTATTTGTATTTGGGAAGTTCTTCCGGCATGTTTATTTACAATCTTGAAAATCCTGCAGCCCCACAATTCCAATCTATGTTTAGCCATATTTTGGGTTGCGACCCGGTAGTGGTAAAAGATGAACTTGCTTATGTGACGATTCGGGGCGGTAATATGTGTGGGCAGCAGTGGAGCCAGTTAGATGTGATAGACGTGGCCGATAAAACAAGTCCGCAGTTATTAAAATCTTATCCCATGGAAAATCCTTATGGCCTCGGTGTAAAAGACGATTGGCTATTTGTTTGCGATGGCACAGCAGGTTTAAAAATATATGATACACAAGATACCCCCAACTTAAAATTAACAGACCATTTTCCAGACATCAACACCTATGACGTAATTCCTTTGGAAGATGTGCTGTTAATGGTTGGGGATAATACACTCTACCAATATACTTATAAAGGTAATAAGATTACTTTATTGAGTAGTTTTAAGCTCAATTGATTTTAAATTAGCTCCTGAANGCTTAATTGGTATAANGCCCCGCAAGTTGCGGGGCTTTTTTATAAGAGCTTGCTTAAAGAAAATTCAAACTGATTTTTAAACAAGCTCTAAGTGCCATTGTAAAAAAAGTTTTACTTCGGAAAGCCTTGATGGGGCAGTTTTACAAGGGAATTGTACTTGTTTTGTGAAATCGAGTATGCTGTTAAAAAAAAAATGATATACTTTTGCAGCTAGAAAAATTAGAATTATGGCAAAGAATTTAGTGATTGTAGAGTCTCCTGCCAAGGCAAAGACCATTGAAAAGTTTTTAGGCAAGGATTATAAGGTGACTTCCAGTTTTGGGCATATTGCAGATTTGCCAACCAAGGAGCTAGGGGTGGATACCGAAGGGGATTTNACTCCAAAATACGTCGTTTCTAAAGACAAGAAAGACGTGGTNAAAAAGTTAAAAGGTTTTGCTAAAAATGCTGAAATGGTATGGTTGGCCAGTGATGAGGATCGGGAAGGGGAAGCTATTGCCTGGCATCTTGCCGAAGAACTGAACTTAAAAGAGGANAAGACAAAAAGAATCGTTTTTCACGAGATCACTAAGTCGGCTATTTTAAAAGCTATAGATAATCCCAGAGGGATAAATTATAACCTGGTAAATGCTCAACAAGCCCGTAGGGTTTTAGATAGGTTGGTAGGTTACGAACTTTCTCCGGTATTATGGAGAAAGGTGAAAGGTGGCCTTTCAGCTGGGCGGGTGCAATCTGTAGCGGTGAGGCTTATTGTTGAACGGGAAAGAGAAATTCAGGATTTTACTGCGGAAGCTTCTTATAGGATAGATGCCGAGTTTATCACAGAAGATGGAAAATCATTTAAAGCTAAAATCCCTAAAAATTTTGCCACCCGGGAAGAAGCGGAAGCTTTTCTTGCAGAAAACCTAGGCTCCGATTTTAAGGTAGCCGAACTTTCTACGAAGCCGGCAAAGAAAAATCCGGCGCCACCATTTACTACTTCTACATTACAGCAGGAAGCTGCCAGGAAATTATATTTCTCGGTAAGTAAAACCATGACCATGGCACAACGTCTTTACGAAGCCGGGCATATTACTTATATGAGAACAGATTCGGTTAACCTTTCAGATGATGCCAGAAAAGGAGCAAATCGTGAAATATTAAAAGCTTTTGGCGATAAATATGCGAAATCGCGTCAATTTAAAGGTAAGACAAAAGGAGCTCAGGAAGCTCACGAAGCCATAAGACCAACAAATTTTTCCAGCCACTCGGTAAGAGCCGATCGCGATGAACAACGTTTATACGAACTTATTTGGAAACGGGCAATTGCCTCGCAAATGAGTGAAGCGCAATTAGAGCGTACCAACGTAAAAATAGAGGCTTCAAAACACGATAAGCATTTTACCGCAAATGGAGAGGTGCTAAAATTTGACGGTTTCTTAAAAGTGTACCTGGAAAGTAATGATGAGGAAGATGAAGAGCAAAACGGCATGCTTCCGGCTTTAAAGGAAAATCAGTCTTTAAATAATAAATATATAAGTGCTACAGAGCGTTTTACCAGGCCACCATACCGATATACGGAAGCTTCTTTAGTGAAGAAACTAGAAGAACTTGGTATTGGCCGTCCTTCTACTTATGCACCTACAATTTCTACTATTCAGAATAGGAAATACATAGAAAAAGGCTCGGTAGATGGTACCGAACGTGAATACTTGCAATTTGTATTGCAAAAAGAGAAAATTTCAGAAAAGAAATTAAGCGAAACCGTTGGGAGCGATAAAGGGAAATTAGTACCCACGACTGTAGGAATGGTGGTAAACGATTTTCTGGTAAATCATTTTTCCAATATTCTGGATTATAATTTCACCGCACGGGTAGAGCAGAGTTTTGATGATATTGCGGAAGGAAATGAAGTATGGACGCATATGATAAGGGAATTCTATGCCGACTTTCATCCGCGGGTACAAGATGTGGCTAAAAATGCCGAGCGCGAAGTTGGAGAACGCGTTTTAGGAGAAGATCCTGAAACCGGGAAACCTGTGAGTGTGCGTTTAGGTAAATTCGGTCCTATGGTTCAAATAGGTTCTGTGGAAGACGATGAAAAACCAAAATTTGCCAGCCTGGGCCCAGATCAGACTTTAGATTCGGTAACTTACGAAGAAGCCATGGATCTTTTTCAGCTTCCGAAGGAATTAGGCGAATATAAAGATGAAAAGGTAGAAGTGAACAATGGCCGTTTTGGTCCTTATGTGAAATTTGGGAAAAAATATGTTTCGCTCGCTAAGGGGGAAGATCCGTTAAATGTAGATTTTGAACGGGCCATGGAGCTCATAAAGGAGAAAGAAAAAGCCGATGCGCCTATTCATGAATACGAAGATATGCCGGTGCAAAAAGGTGTGGGACGTTTTGGTCCTTACCTTAAATGGAATGGTATTTTTATTAACGTCAATAAAAAATATGATTTCGATAATCTTTCTATAGAGGATATTGAAACCCTTATTGAAGATAAAAAGCGTAAAGAGCGCGAAAAAATTATTCATAATTGGGAAGAAGAAGGAATTCGCGTAGAAAAAGCACGTTGGGGCAGGTTTAATATTATTAAGGGCAAAACCAAGATAGAAATGCCCAAAACTACAGATGCCGAGAATCTGAGTTTGGAAGAGGTAAAAGAAATTCTGGAAGAAAAGTCTAAAAAGAAAAAAACCACCAAAAAGAAGGCGACGACGAAAAAGAAAACAACGGCTAAAAAAAGTACCGCGAAAAAGAAAACCACTACAAAAAAGAAAAAGTAAACTATGGATTTAGACTTTCTGAGTCCCCTTTCTGAATCTTTATTAAAAGAGCTGTCGGCCTTTAAGGAGCAATCCCTGGCCGCACAGGTAGAAAAACATACAGAGTCCAATGGGCTTCCAGAGCTTGAAGAGGTGAAACTTGCCATTGTAGGCGTAAAAGAAAACCGACTGGGTTCTGAAATAGACTTTCTGGATTTTGTTGAGGTAAGAAAAGCCTTTTACAGTTTGTTTCCCGGTAATTGGCATATTAAAATTGCCGATCTTGGGNATATTGAAAAAGGAGAAACCGTAGAAGACACTTATTTNGCCNTACANAAACTGGTTTCTCAATTGGTTAAAAAGGATATCATCCCGGTAATTCTTGGGGGAAGTCAGGATTTGGTATATGGCCAATATCGTGCTTACGATACCTTAGATCAAATGGTTAACTTAGTAAATATAGACAGCCGTTTCGATCTTGGCGATGCAGAGCAGCCTATAGGCCATCATTCTTATGTGGGGAAAATTGTGGTAAATCAACCATATAATCTGTTCAATTACTCTAATTTAGGCTATCAAACCTATTTTAATTCGCAAGATGAGATAGAACTTATGGATAACCTGTTTTTTGATGCGTATCGGTTGGGGGAAGTAAGTTCAAATATTAGTATGGTAGAGCCGGTAATGCGAGATGCCACTATGGTAGCGATAGATATGACGGCGATTAGTGCCCCTTCTTGTGGCTCCAGGGATATCGCTTCCCCCAATGGTTTTGACGGAAAGGAAATTTGTAACCTGGCACGTTATGCCGGAATAAGCGATAAAGTAAGCTCCTTTGGAATTTATGAATATGACAATATTAAATTCGGAAATTTAGGCGCGATGTTAATGGCGCAGATGATTTGGTATTTTGCAGAAGGGGTGAATTATAGAACCAATGAAAATACTATTTCAGCGAAAAAAGAGTTTGTAAAATATCAGGTGCCAATAGACGATGAGGTGCTGGTATTCTTTAAAAGTCCGGTAAGTGGGCGGTGGTGGATAGAAATTCCGTTTCTTGAACATTTAGATACTAAATTAAAGAGACAAACGTTATTACCTTGCAGTGAAGAAGATTATCTGGAGGCTTGCAACCAGGTAATTCCTGAGAGGTGGTATAAAGCTAAAAGAAAAAACGAAGTGTAAAATAATTTCAGGCATTCTTGAGATTTACTGTATTTTTACCTAAAATATTGTTTTTTAAAAAATATTTAGATAGGTTTACCGCCATAAATTTAGATGTCTTAACCTAAGAAAACTATGAAGAAATTTATTTCGCTAATTGCTGTTCTGGCCTTGCTTTCAAGCTGTGGGCGTGGAGATCGCGGGCAGCTGATTGGTGCGAAAGGGGAAAAATGGAATCCCGAGAAGCCGCTTGGAATGACTTTAATTCCCGGGGGAGCTTTTATTATGGGAAAATCTGATGATGATCTTGCCGGGAAAAAGGATGCTCCCCTGAAGACCGTTACCGTTAGATCCTTTTATATGGATGAAACTGAAATCACCAATTCTGAATACCGGCAGTTTGTAAATTATGTGCGTGATTCTGTGGTGAGAACCGAATTGGCTATAATGGCTGAAAATGTTGGCGAAACTTCTGGAACCGGGGGAATTGGGGAATATGCCTTTATGGATTCTGAAGAAGGACAAATGACTCCCTATCAGGAATATATGCTAAATACTTATGGCCAGGGTGGCCCTTCTGACACTTATGCGAACCGTCGTTTAAATAAAGATGTCGATATTGTTTGGGATACCGAAGATTATCCAGATGTGAACTACGCCGAGGTTATGGATATGTTGTATATCCCTATGGAAGAGGTGTATAACGGCCAGCGCACCATAGATGTAGATAAGCTGAAATTTACCTATACCTGGATGGATATTCAGGGTGCTGCTAAATCTCAGGGGAATAGAGGAGATTATATTAAAACTGAAGAATTAAAAGTNTATCCAGATACCACGGTGTGGATTAGGGATTTTAATTATTCCTATAATGAACCTATGCACAACGATTACTTTTGGCATAGTGCATTTGATGATTACCCTGTGGTAGGCGTTTCNTGGAAACAGGCAAGGGCTTTTGCGCAGTGGAGAACCTTATATCACAATTATTACCGAAGAGAAAAAGGAGATCACAATGTGCCTTCATACCGAATTCCCACCGAAGGAGAATGGGAATATGCTGCCCGTGGCGGTTTGGAAGGAGCTACTTATCCCTGGGGAGGTCCTTATGCTAAAAACGACAGAGGCTGTTTTATGGCCAACTTTAAACCCTTAAGAGGAGATTATGCGGCAGACCAGGCTTTATATACGGTAGAAGCGAAATCTTATGAACCCAATGATTATGGTCTATACAATATGGCCGGAAATGTTTCTGAGTGGGTTTACTCTTCTTACGATCCTTCCTCTTATCTTTATATGTCCACAATGAACCCCACAGTAAATAATCCCGACGATATGCGAAAAGTAATTCGCGGCGGCTCCTGGAAAGATGTAGCCTACTTCCTTCAGGTGAGTTCCAGGGATTATGAATATGCTGATACTGCCAGAAGTTATATTGGCTTCAGAACAGTTCAGGATTATCTTGGAACCGATGTTACCCTAAATCAAACCTCAAANTAAAACTTAAACANAAAACCTATTTAATTATGGCAAAATCAAATTCAAGTAGAAGAATAACCAATATGGTGTACGGTCTAGGTGCATCAGTAGTAATACTAGGTGCNCTTTTTAAAATTATGCACTGGCCTTTTGCCAANCCTATGCTTATTGCAGGTTTGGTAGTAGAAGCCTTCGTATTTGCTTACTCTGCTTTTGAGCCTACTGGCGATGANGATGTAGATTGGTCTTTGGTTTATCCTGAATTAGCCGGAGAAGAANCAAATAGACGTAACGCTACCGTTATAGAAGAAGAGAAAGAAACACAGGGACAATTGTCTAAAAAACTTGATGANATGNTNAANGANGCTAAAATTGATGNNANNNTAATGAGNAGNCTTGGAGANAGCATTCGCAATTTTGAAGGTGCAGCAAAAGGAATTGCCCCAACTGTAGATGCCATGGCTTCACAAAAGAAATATAGTGAAGAGCTAACTACAGCTGCAACGCAAATGGAGACTTTAAATAATATTTATAAGGCTCAGGTAGAATCTGCTTCGCGCCAGGCAGAGATTAATGAGGAAGTAACTGAGAATGCTGGTAAATTAAACCAGGAAATGGGATCGCTTACCGCTAACCTTTCTTCATTAAACGGAGTTTATGGAGGAATGCTTACAGCTATGAACGGGACAAAAAGCATGGCCACTAATTAGTAAAACAATGCTAAGCCCGAAACCCCAAATTTTTAAGAATTAAACTAATTAGCACATGGCGTCTGGAAAACAAACCCCAAGACAAAAGATGATTAACCTAATGTATTTGGTGTTCATCGCAATGATGGCACTAAATATGTCTAAGGAAGTATTAACCGCTTTCGGTCAAATGAACGAAGACCTGGAAGAATCTAATACTACCACATCCCAACGAAACGAAATGGCAATGGCCGGCCTGGCCACTAAAGCCGACGAACAACCGGCAAAATATGAAGAATTAAAAGAAAAAGCCGAGCAAATAGGAGTCGTTTCAGATAATTTATATGCTACGGTAGAGAATTTAAAGGCCAGCCTTACCGAAGATTTAGAAGAGGAAGATAAAACCAATTATGAATCTATGGACCGTGCCGATAAAATGGATAACCTCTTTTTTGCCAGCGGCAGAGTAAGCCCGCGTGGAGAGGAATTTGTTACGGCTATAGACAAGTATAGAAAAGATGTGCTTGCGGTATTGGGAGACAATTACCC
>JGI1221J11331_1000504_pt1 | contig 12995 bp, 6 predicted proteins | sample LakVidmifraction_4_FD_11331 | JGI IMG/M metagenome (IMG submission 11331) | reverse complement strand
CAGATTCTTTTTGGGACAAATGTAATTGATGAAAGCGGCCCTTGGGAGTCAATAGCTTCCGCAACGGAGTGGGCAAAAGCTTACGTAGATTTTAAAAATTCTGACAAAATTGAACCAGTATTGCCTCAGTCGGAACAGCGTACAATAGATGAAGACGAGACACCCGCAGCGGGAGAGGATAACTAATGGCAGCGATTGACTTCCCAACTCCTGTAGAGATAAACGAACAATTCACTTCTGGCACGCAAACTTGGGTATGGACTGGGACAGTTTGGGAAGCGCTTCGAGTAACCCCTACTGGTCCTGTTGGAGTACAGGGTATTCAAGGAGCCACTGGACCAACTGGTGTAACTGGCGACATTGGCTCGCAAGGAATTCAAGGACCTACTGGTCCAGTTTCTGATGTTGCTGGTCCGCAAGGTGGGCTTGGTGTTACAGGTCCGCAAGGTGTAACTGGGCCGCAAGGTATTCAGGGTGAGCTTGGTGAGCGAGGCGTACTAGGACCAACAGGTGCGGATTCTTCTGTCACAGGTCCTATAGGAACGACAGGGCCCCGCGGCCCAGTGGGTTCTCAAGGAGAAGTCGGGGCGCAATCTGAGGTTCCTGGTCCAACTGGGCCCGAAGGGCCTATCGGTAAATTTACCGCGGCCCCTACTCAACCTAACATTGAAGACGCACTTAACGGAGACGCTTGGTTTGATACAAGCACTGGAACTACTTACGTTTACTTCAACGGAGTGTTCGTGCAAACTCAAGGTGGACAATTTGGACCGACTGGCGCACGGGGCGTGCAAGGGTCCATTGCCCTGAGCACGACTTGGTGGCTCGGCGTTTAATTTAGAATCAATGTTTTATGTAAGTGCTATCCTATTGAATGAACTATTGAGCTGTGAAAGAGGTAATGACTGATGCCTGGATTCCTTGGAGGAAGCACTGGTGGCGGTGGCGGCACTGGCGGAGAAATAAGTTTTCCTAAAGAGTTTATCGACCCAGTAACTAAGCTGCGCGTATCGACACCTGAAAACCTTATTGACACCGACTTCGAGTACGGCCTACAGCCAACCAAGTGGGAGACAGTTGAGCTAATCAACAACACCCCGTCATTCTTCTCCAAGTCTGGTGACACCACAATTCCAGGTATAAATGCGATTACTACAAACGCAGGGACCCGAGAAATTATTGTAAGTACTTCTTTAGCCCACGGATTAGATGTTGGTATCCCAATTAACGTTACAGGCAGTAAGTCTGTAACAGCCGATGGCGCGTACATTATTAACTCAATCCCAGACACCTCTACTTTCACTTATCTCTGTAGAGATACTCAGCCTGAAACTTCTTCTATCGAAGACCTTTATACTTCAATTATCACTGGAGAGTTTTTTCAGGGCTCCCAGCTGCGTCTTTCAGACTCTGACGGTATAACAACTGACGGAGCAACTTTTTCTGAGCTAACTGTCACTACCAACTCCCCGCACGGGTTTGGTACCAAGACGCCTTTTTACTTTCTAAACTTGAACTCAACAATTTCGCAAGAGTTTGCTGCAACAAACACTGAGACGAAGTCTTTTGATTCTTCAAACTCTGCAACTGCTCAGACCTTCGACGGCTCTAACACCCTATCTTCGCTAAACATTGACTGGAGCAACAGCGCAACTATCGCTGGCATTGAGAGTGACATCGACTCTGCCAACATAGCTGACGACACAATCTTGGTTGCCCACGGCGGCACGGAAAACTTTGTAGGTCTTCCAACAGGAGCACCTCTTTATTACAGCATTATCTCTGCGGGAGGTTACTTCCTAGCAAACCCAAGAGGGGTCCTTTTCTTAGGAGAAGACAGCGTGCTAGGAGAGTCGCAGTCCACTATTCAGTTGACAGATACTCCTGGCGGAAACGTAATTGACATTCAAACAAACCTCGCAGGTAAATTTAAAATTGCAAATCAGGCTCGAGTTTTTGCTGGTAACAACAGAGACCCAGAGACTGAAGTAAGTATAAACTTAATTGACGAAACACCAAAGTTTTTTGACGGGTCAAACTCCAATGGACTCTCGGGAACTGTAACTTCGTACAGCAGCTCTAACGTCACAATTCAGGCAGCAGAGCCCCTTGACTGGTACCAAGGCACTATGGTTCTCTACAGTACCGATGGAGCAGCAGCTTCTGGTCTTAGTAACAACACAACTTACTTTATTGATTTTTTGGTCTCTCAGGCAGACGATGTCTACACATTCACTCTTAAGCCTCTTCCAACGTCCTCCACTATCTCAACCATCTCTGGCGGGTCAGGCACCCAGACGTTTACAGACATTGGCGTATCTGTAGACAAAGATGTCTTCCACGTCAAAGACAACGCGTATCAGATAAACGACATGCTCAGGTATGACTACCCCGTAGATGGTCGAATAGACGCTGATGAAGACTTTAATTTTTACTTTGTCCAGACTCGCTATGACCAGCACAACTTTACCGTAAGCCACACGCTTGGCTCAATTGTGCCAACAACCATTTCGCGAGTAGGCACTGACTCTGGGAGCTCATTTACCCCGACTACGCTTAACGCAATTGGCTTTGAAGCTCCGCTTTCCTTTGCAGTTACAAGCGGAGTTCTTCCTACGGGGCTGACCCTAAACACGTCTACAGGTGTTGTTTCTGGAACTCCAAATGAAGTTATAGACATTCCAGGCCGCGAAGTAGTTATCACACTGACAGATGCCGCGGGTTCGCAGGCTATCCAGACCCACACATATCAATTCAACCAGCCACCAAATCTTTACAACTTTACCAATGCAACATTTACTACTGGCGGACAAACTGGACGAACTGGGCCAAACATCAACCAAGCCCGCAGCGGTGTAGGAAACCCCTCATGGGCTAGTCAGTACTTGAATATGGTAACAACTGGCTATCAAGATTGGACTACTCCTGAGACCGCTACTTACAGAATTAGAGCTGCTGGAGCTCAAGGTGGAAGGAGTAATCCTGATAACAATCGAGGTGGTTACGGAGCGACTATGCAAGGTAACTTCTCTTTGACTCAGGGGGAAGTACTAAAAATTGTTGTTGGTCAAGTTGGCTTGTTCCCCACCACTAACGACCGTGGAGGCGCTGGCGGTGGAGGAAGTTTTGTAACTAAAGAAAATAATAGTATTTTAGTAATTGCTGGCGCTGGTGGTGGAGGCGGAAACGATAGCTATGGAGTTGGCTCGTCAGGTCAGACAAGCCAAAGCGGAACTAACGGAGGCAATAATGGTGGTAATGGTGACCCCTATGACGGCACTGGTGGCAGCGGCGGTAATGGCGGCCAGGGTAGCAGTTATGGCCAAGGCGGAGCTGGTTATTCAGGTGACGGTGGGGCAGCAATAGGTACTAGGGATAACGCAACTCCTAAAAGGTTTACAACTACTGCCGTTGGTGGCGAACGATACGACAGCAGCAATGCTGATACTTCTGACGGAGGCTTTGGAGGTGGAGGTAGCGGTTATGCAGGCGCTGGCGGCGGCGGTGGCTACTCTGGTGGTGGCGGTGGAGGTTGGTCTAATGCAGGGCAAGGCGGCGGCGGCGGTTCTCTGAATAACGGTAGTAGCCAATCTAACTCTACTGGCAACAATAGCGGTGACGGTTATGTACAAATTACAAAGCTATAAGGAGAAAATAAATGGCTATTGATATACTCACAGTAGGTGCGGCTGGAACGCACTCCTTTGCTAAGACTACCGTAAATACTGACGAAGACTTTATTTACTACACAAACGACGGGGAAGACGTTATACCAGCTGCTCTGGTTCCTGGTACTACATTTACTTATGCAGCAGGTGTCGGCGTCTTGACTGGCATAGTTGATAACGATTTACTTTATGTAGTCACAGAGAACGCTAAAAAACTACAGTTTAGTTTTACTTCAGAAGGAACGCCTGTAGACATAACTGATGTAAATGCTGGTGGAGTGTCTTTTAACCCCCCTGTTTTGGTAGATGGAAAGCTCAACATTGACGGGTCTACGCCAGAGAATCAAGCCGTAAAGTACTACACAAATCAAGCGCCTCTCACTGGACTTGCTTCAGGCGAGACTTACTTCCTAAAAAATGTATCTATCTCTGAGTTCGCTGGTACTCAGGCGCTATACGACTTCACCAGCCACGACTTCACAACTACAGGCCTTACTGGTAGAGAAGGCCCAACAATTACCCAACTGCGTGCTTTTTACAACACGCCTTGGGAGACAACTTACCTGACTCAGGGTGCTTTTAGGGGCTATCAGGACTGGACAGTTCCTGTTTCTGGTCTCTACAACTTTAACGTTAGAGGCGCTTCGGGCTTTAACGATTCGGGTTCTGGCGCGGTCGGGCGAGGCGCTATAGTCGCAGGGCGCGTGTCTTTGGTTAAGGGTGAAATTATCACCATAGTCGTAGGCCAAGTAGGTAACTCACCTTCCGTAGGAACCACAAGCGGTGGTGCTGGTGGAGGTACTTTTGTTGTTAGAAAGCAGACCTCAGACCCTCTTTTCGTGGCTGGTGGCGGTTCGTCTCCTTCTGGCTCTGGAGCTGGTAGAGACGCCACTCTTACTAACATTGCAGGCACGTCCACCAACGGACGACCTTCGGGTGGCGAGTCTGGGTTCGGTGGAGGTTCTAGGTTTGGGTACTCAGCTGCTGGCGGTGGATTCTTCTCTAGGGGTGCAGACCAAAACTTTACTCCATCACTCGGTGGAGGCTCTTACTTAGACGGTCTAACCATGGGTACCAACTCTGCTAGGGGCGGTTACGGTGGATTTGGTGGCGGTGGCCAAGCAGATGCTAGGTATAGAGGTCAAGGTGGTGGTGGTGGAGGCTACTCTGGTGGTGGCGGCTCAAACAGTACTACCACTGGAGATTCTGGAGGTGGTGGAGGTTCCTTTATTGGAGCAACAGTCACTAACCCATCAACGTCCACAGGAACTTTTAACGGTTCAACTGACATTAACAACGGACAGTCAATTACTGACCTAAACTCTTTCAACACTGGAGAAGGTAGCGTTGCGGTTAGCCTAGTTTCAGACTTTACTACTGGTAACGAGCTATACCCGACAGCAGTGGACGCCAATGCGGGAACAAATAAGATTGCTCTTGAGCCTGCAGGTTCGTCTTTCCACGCTATTGTGCCAATCAACATGGACCTACAGGCTGACGTAATCCACAGCCCAACTCCTCACACCCTCATCACAGGCGAAGCAATTACCCTTAACTTCACGGGAACTCCCGCTGCTGGCCTAGCTAACGACGGCATTTACTATGTAGACGTAGTCAACGCTTACACATACAGGCTTAGCAGCACTCCATCTCCGTCATTTACAACAATTAACCTAACCCAGCCATCAGGGCAGGCCGTTGGGGGTTCGTCTCAACTGAGCCGAGTTGTAGTGAATACTGCAACCAACACTCTAACTATCAGCAACCACGGATTCCTAGTCAATCAGCCCCTTCAGTACAGCAAGGGAGGCGAGGATGACACATCTATCGGCGGTCTTCAGGATGGAATTACCTACTACATCGCTGAGGTAATAAACGCTAATCAAGTTAAGCTAAAAAACGCTTTTAATAGCCCTACAACAATCAACTTTACGTCTCCTGGCACTGGCACAGGGCATAGCTTCATATTCTTGACTGTGAACATCCTAGAAGATACGCTCTACATCCCTAACCACGGGCTAGTAGACAACCAGAGTGTCGTCTACACCAGCAACACAAACGAAGCTGTCGAAGGGCTTGTAGAGGGCCAGACCTACTTTATTAGAGTTGTAGACGCTAGCATCATCAAGTTAGCACTAACCGCTAACCTAAACAGTGCTTTTGCGAACATAACAGCCGCTGGTGTTGGGACACATTCGCTAATTTTGACCGCTATTGACTTTGCTACTGACACAATTTCTATACCTTCTCACGGGTTCCTTGGCGGAGAGCTAGTTAATTATGACTCTAAAGGCCAGACAGTTATCACTGGGCTAACCACCAACACGCCTTACTATATTATCTTAGTTGATGGTGACAACATAAAGCTTGCTACAAACCCAGAGAACGCAATTACAAGAACAGCTGTGGATTTGTTAGAGTCCCCCGCTGGAGTTGGACGCCACACGCTGCAGTCTTTGACAAACACTCCTGACGGAATTTACGATGTAAACACAGTGCCGTCTCCAACTACCTTTACTGCAATAGCAAAGGGAAACGTTCCAGTAATTGAAAAGCAATTCAACCCTAGAGCAGCCATAAACTTAACTCTAAACACTTTTCTTGTACCCTCTCACGGATTCTCTACTGGAACAAAAGTTGCTTATTCTCAAGGCGAATCTGCCACGGACATTGAGGGCCTAGTTGATGCTACAGACTATTTCCTAGTAAGCGTAAACCGAGACTACATACGCCTTGCATCTTCTTCTGAGAATGCCGCTTCTGGAGTGACCCTTTCAATTACAGGGTATGGAACTGGCATTGCCCACACACTTACTACCAGCCAAATTAACGGTAATTTAACTGGCACTGGGTCTGTTAGTGTTGCTCAGGGCTCAGTTCTTATAAACGGCCAAGGAACGTCTTTTGCTAAGATTCTAAAAGTTGGAGACACGTTTAGAATTTACCCGTCAGATACCGAAGTAGCTTTGACTTTTGCAGCTGATGACGTTGACACTGTTAATTCTAGAATTAACAAGACGCACACTTTTTCGACTGGAGATGTAGTTAAGTTTGCTCCAAATGGTGGAGTGTCTCCTAGCCCGCTAGTTGACGGTTACTACTACTTTGCACGCGCTATCTCTGGCACACAGTTATCACTTCACCAGTCTTTGGTAGAGGCTAATAATGACACAAATCCTGTTGATTTTAACACTCAGGGTACTGGAACTGCTTTCTCTTTGACAAACAGCATTCCTGTAGGACCTATTATCCGCAGAATCACTGCTGTTGGTTCTGATACTCAGATTACTGTAGACCGTCCATACTCTAACCCTTACACCACAATCGGGTATTCCTTCCCAACCTTCGTGTATGTCCGACCTCAAGGCTACTCACTTCACCGTCCATTCGATGGTGGCGTTGAGATGTCGGTTGGTGCTGGCACATCGTATGGCCAGATTATCCGTCAGACTCGTAAGTACTTCCGTTACCAGTCAGGTAAGGGTATTCAGACTTCCGCTGGTATCAACTTTAAGCCTTCAATTGATATCCAAAGCATGGGTCAGTTCTCGTCGCTTTTGGTAGAAGCCAAAACTCGCCGACCACACGGGCTAAGGTCTGGCCTATTTATTACAATAAGCCAGGCAGAGGACTCTTTCGGAGTTACTAGCTTGCCTTACAACGGAGATGTTGAAGTTACCGTAGTTGACCAAACTACCTTCCGATTCCCTGCTCTAGCTCCAATAATAGAAACTCGCGCATACGGCTTCCCACAGTTCTTTGTTCGAGAATGGTCTAACGGCGCTGTACGCTCTGGTATGTTCGACTTCCAAAACGGAATGTTCTACGAATATGACGGAGAAGAAATCTACTGTGTCCGACGCTCTTCAACTCAGCAGTTAGCTGGAAGCGTCGCGGCTTTGCAGGGCTCAGAGCTTATCTTTGGCGAAAACACTCAGTTCACTACTCAGGTAAAAACAGGCGATTACATCGTTCTTCGTGGTCAGTCCTACCGAATTGTTGAAATTGAGTCAGACACTCGTTTGGCAATAAGGCCAGAGTATAAGGGCTCTTCTGGAACAGAAAAAGAGTTTGACCCAGCCGCTGAAGTAGACACAGCCACAGATACGTTTAACATTATTGGTCACGGGTTTGGCGACAGGCTTCCTGTTGTATACAACTCTATTGACGGTGAGACTATTGGCGGTCTAGTAAACGGCAGAACTTACTATGTTGACTTGGACAACAACAATAGTTTTAAGTTGTTGGCCCGCCCAGACTCAGGCAGCAACGTTACTCTATCTACTGTGGGCACAACAAATGTGCACACCCTAGTCCCTGCTAAGTCGGGTATCGTGGTTACCAAAACTGTGGACACTAAAATTCCTCAGGCAGATTGGTCGATTGACCCCTGTGACGGTTCTGGAATTACAGGATACAACTTAGACCTAAGCCGTATTCAGATGATTTACATAGACTTCTCTTGGTATGGTGCTGGAAAGATTCGCTTTGGATTTAAAACATCTAACGGTCAAGTTCAGTACACTCACGAGTTTGTCCACAACAACAATCTATACGAGTCCTACTTCCGCTCTGGAAACCTTCCAGCTCGATATGAAGTAGCTACTTTCGAGAACCCAACCTACATTCCATACCTGTTCCACTGGGGTACTTCGGTAATGATGGACGGGCGTTTCGACGATGACAACGCTTACTTGTTCACAGCCAGCAGCCAGACCTTGAATGTTCCTGGAACTACAGCAAAGTCCTTCTCATCTTCTGGAATTAACTTGGAAACGGACCTATTTACTGTACAAAGTCACGGCTTCCGCTCTGGTGACATTCTACAGTTCCAGTCAATCGCTGCCGACGGGTACCCTGGACCTAACACCCAGAACCCCACCATTGAGGTGATAGGCTCTAACACGTTTGCGAACTTAACAAACTCAGTCAAATACCAAGCGTTTGTGAACTCACCTAACCTAATTCACTTAACCCCAGAAGATGCCACAATAACTGTTGGTGCATCAATCGCTCGTTCGGGTAGTACCGTAACGGTCACAACCGCGGAAGCTCACAACATCCCAGCAGACAACAACGTTGGAGTTTACTTTATACAGGATGAGACTGGCGCAGCAATTACTGACCTTCCAGATTACTACGTAGGTGCGGTAGTCGTGACAAGCGCTACAACCTTCACCTTCACAGTTGCTGGTTCGGAAACAGTCGCGTCTATTTCTATCCCTAACGCTGCTATTGGTGAAATTTTGAACTTCACTACTCAGGGCAACACTCAGTACACTTACTTCCTGTACCCAAATGGCTCTTTGAACAATACTTCTGGGCCAAACTACCAGCCGCTATTGTCGCTCCGCTTGAGCCCATCGGTATCTGAAGGTTTGACAGGTAAACTTGGTGACCGAGACATTATCAACCGAATGCAGCTAAGGCTTCAAGAAATTGGTATCTCAACTGACCAGCTAGTAGATGTAAAAGTGCTACTTAACCCTCGTCTAAACAACCTTAACTTTGTTGGCGTGGACTCTCCTTCGCTGACTCAGGTTGTCGCGCACACTGCTCAGGACACAGTCTCTGGTGGAGTTCAGATTTACAACTTCCGAGCATCTGGTGCCACAGGAGGCGAAGAGTCGACTACTACAGTAGACATCACCACATTGTTTGAGCTATCAAACTCAATCCTAGGTGGAGACTCCATCTTCCCCGACGGTCCAGACATCTTGACGATTGCAGTGTCTCGTTTGACTGGTACGTCTACCTTGACTGCTGCTAAGCTGTCATGGGCTGAAGCTCAAGCGTAAGGGACTGAAAATGCCGATACAAAGACTTGGGATTTTAAATCCTCCAGCAAACGATGTCACTCCCTTGGCAACGTTCAGTTCGGCTCACCTTGTGTCAGTGATTGTCGCTAATAAGGCAGTTACAGCCACTCCTCTTACAAAAGTAAACATTTATGTTGTACCTTCGGGAGCTACCATTGAGGCACAGTATTCTTATGTTGCCTTTGGACTACAGCTCTCGCTAGGAAGTTCCTTTGAGACATTTAGGTTTGCTGTCAACCCAGGCGATGTAATTTTTGTCAGGTCTACGGTAAGCACTACCTCATTTACATGCGTAGGAATTCCTCAGGAGGATTCAGCTCAACCTGCAGCAATCTCACAGGTGTTTACAAACAAAGTAATTAGAGGAATCTCTAACACTCTTTACCTAGATAAAGGGCAAACTGCTGACCGTCGCCCTGACGCTGAAGAAGGCTACGTTAGGTATAACGGAGACCTAAACGCAGGCGCAGGAGCTCTAGAGCTTCTAACCAGCGCTGGCTGGGAGCCAGTCGGACTGGGAGAAGCCTTAGAAGGCCCCGAAGGACCTATGGGTCCAACAGGACCTTCAGGTGGACCCACGGGTCCAACAGGTTCTCAGGGTGGCCTCGGACCAGCAGGGCCGCAAGCAATTTCAATAAATCTTTTAGGAACAGTCGCTGATTTTGCCTCTCTACCATCCACTGGCCAAGACTTCTCAGATACATACCTAGCTTCAGATGACGATAATTTGTATTTTTGGGATAACTCAGCTTGGGTCAGCTTAGGGCCGATTGTTGGACCTACGGGAGCTACAGGTCCGCAGGGGATAACTGGATTATCAGGTGAAGATGGTGCTACAGGCGCTCAAGGAGAGCTCGGCTCTGTAGGCCCTGTTATTCGTTTGTTAGAAGCCGTGGCAACTTTTGAAGACCTCCCTATAGGCACCGAGCAAGAAGTCAATGATGCTATATACGTGCAAGATGAGTCTGCACTGTACATTTACGGCGCTGACTCTAGTTTTGTAAGTGTCGGTAGTGTTTTTGGTCCTACGGGGCCGCAAGGGACGATTGGGCCTACTGGACCGACTGGGCCTACTGGACCTCAGGGTGTAATTGGACCTACAGGCGCGGCTTCTACTGTGGAAGGTCCGACAGGCCCTACTGGCGGGGCTGGGGTTGCTGGTCCAACTGGGGCGGAGGGGCCTCAGGGGACGTCTCTCACTGTTGTAGGCTCAGTAGCAACTGTTGGAGACTTGCCAGCTAGCGCGACCGTGAATGACGCGTATGTTGTCGACTCAACAGGCGAATTGTACGTTTGGGACGGCTCTGCTTGGAGCGCCCTTGGGATAGTGCAAGGACCCACTGGACCAACGGGCTCCGTGGGCTTGACTGGTGCTGCTGGTGATGTTGCTGTTAGCACAACCACAGACGTGTCTACGTTTGTTTCTCTGTACGAGAATGCCAATGGAGACCAAGAAGGTAAAACCAATACTGGAATTCTTTATAACGCTTCAGAAGAGAAGCTAACAGTCACCAACATAAAGTCCGAGTCTCTCGTGAGCGCAACCGACCTTTTGCTTAGTGCTCCTCAAGGAATTAAGGCGCTATCTCCGTTTAAGCTTGCGAATTACACCAAAGCTCAATTGCTTGCGCTCTCTTCGGTACAAGCTGGGTCAATGGCCTTCTGCACCGATGAAGTTGGCGGAGCAGTTCCTGTATTCTACGATGGAGCTGACTGGAGACGAGTAACTGACCGAGAGGTAGTGCTGTAATGTTGAACTTGACGTCGATTGCAACAGACTTGGAGATGGTGAATTGCCTGTAAAAAGATTAGGGTCCTTGACTCCTGCCGCTTTCAACGGAACAGACTACGCTCTTTTAGCCACTTCTGACATTACCTGCGTGGCAGCAGTGATTGCCGTAAACAAAGGCGCAATCCCTGCGTTAGTTACCATAGCAGTAGAGCCTTTTGATACTCCTGGAAGTTTTTTCTCTTGGAGTCACATTGTTAAAGACCTAGAGATTGACGTGGGGCAGTCTTTCGAGACTTTTAGGGTTGCCCTTACTGTTGGCGACAAGATTTACATCTCGGCTGATACAGCTGACATAAACTTCAACGTTACCGCCGCTTACGAGCAAGCTGGAAGAACTAACGTTCTGTACCAGCCCAACCAACCTGGATTCCCCTCCGTGGGAGACATCTGGATTGACAGCGATGACGACGAGCTTATAAAAGTCTTTAACGGCTCCGCGTTCAACACTATAGCTACCGCTGCGCCTATTGGACCTACGGGCCCCTCGGGTATTTCAGGAAGTATAGGACCGACTGGCGCTGTTGGTCCAGAGGGCTCAGGGGTTAGCGTTTTAGGAGCTTATGACACAGAAGAAGCTCTTCTTCTTGATAACGATATTGGAAACACTGGAGATGCTTACATAGTAGGGCAAGACATTTACTTTTGGTCAAACCTGAACCAAGAGTGGACCAATGGTGGACAGTTTTTAGGTGCTACAGGTCCTACAGGTGCAACGGGTGCAACCTCAACTGTGGCTGGACCAACAGTTGTTCAAAACTTTCAGGTAACTAACAACGGGTCATCTGCCTACGTTATAGACGGCAGCGAAAACCCCACATTGACTTTAGTTCGCGGTAAAACTTACTTTTTCACTGTAAACGCTTCTGGGCACCCATTTTGGATTCAGACCACTGGGTCGGGGTACTCTTCAGCAAACGTGTATAACACTGGCGTTACAGACAACGGTGAAGACATGGACGGGATTCAGTTTACAATAGATGCTGGGGCCCCTAGTACTCTGTACTACCAGTGCCAAAACCATTTAGCTATGGTTGGCACTATCAATATTATTGGTGAAGGTAGTACAACAAACGGTGACGCGACAGACGGTAGCGGAACTCCCTAAACTAGCTTCTTATTTGTAGTAGGCTCAAGCTATGAGTAATCTACCCAACTGGTTTGCGAACGACGGGCAACCAAACTTTGTGGATTACGTTTACCCTCAGTTTAAAGGTCGCTCAGCGCGATTCCTTCAGATAGGTTCTTACACAGGGGACGCCAGTATTTGGCTGTACGAGAATCTCCTAAAAAATACAGACTCTGTTCTTGTTGACGTTGACACTTGGGAAGGGTCAGACGAAAAAGTACACCACCAAATGAACTGGGTAACAGTTGAGACTGTCTATGACGCAAAAACCTTAGCTGGGCGCAATCAAAGAAAAATTTTAAAGTACAAAGGCACAAGCGACTCTTTCTTTAAAAACAATCGCGAACTGTATGACTTCGTCTATGTTGACGGAGACCACACAGCCTACGGAGTTATGAAAGACGCTATTGGTGCGTACGAGTGCCTAAAGGTGGGCGGTATCCTCGCTTTTGACGACTACAGTTGGTCTGGAGCTGATGATTTGGCTGACCGCCCTCAAATGGCGATTGACGCTTTCATGCAGATTTATAAAAAAAGAGTTACGCTAATTCACAGAGGATATCAACTCTGGGTAAAGAAGCTAGGATAGG
>JGI1221J11331_1000501_pt1 | contig 13028 bp, 12 predicted proteins | sample LakVidmifraction_4_FD_11331 | JGI IMG/M metagenome (IMG submission 11331) | reverse complement strand
TATAAAAAAAAAAAGTGTTTTGACTTTTGAAAGAGGCTCTACATAGGGCTTCCTGTTTAATGTGAGATTGCGTATATTTTTGTACTAAGACGAGTTTGCCTTTAGTTTGCTAAAGGTAACTCGTTGCAGTGCAAAAAGATGCGTGATATCGCATTACAAAGTCATAAATTTTATGAACTTTATATTAAAGTTCATCTGCAAGTTTTTTTTGCAAAACATGCCAAAACCCTTGCACTTATAGTGCCTTTGGCATAATATAACATCTTGTCAACAAGCAAATTATGAATTGAACAGGAAACCCTACATATGAAACTAATAATTGAAAATAATATCGGCGAAAGAGTTGATATATGGCTGTCAGAGAAAACATCATATTCCCGTTCCCAGATAAAAACATTAATAACAAATGGTAGTGTTACGATTAATGACAATCAAATTTCGCCATCTTATAAAGTACGCCATGGTGATGTTGCTGTCATCATAGAACCAGAAAAAAAATCAGAGGCTCTTATACCTCAAGATATACCTTTAGATATAATCTATGAAGATGACGATATGGTTGTTATTAATAAACAAGCAGGTATAGTTGTTCACCCAGCCCCTGGTCATAAAGACAATACAATTGTAAATGCCGTTATGTTCCATTGTAATCATTTCAATATTAAAGATTTTGAAGAACCATTACGCCCCGGCATTGTTCATCGACTTGATAAAGATACCTCAGGTATTCTAGTCGTTGCCAAAAACATAGAAGCACTAAATGGTCTGAAAACTCAGTTTAAAGATCGTACAACCAGAAAAGAATATCTTGCTCTCGTAAAAGGCACTGTATCTCCTACCACAGGACGCATTGAAACATCAATTGGTCGTTCAAAGTCAAACAGGAAGAAGATGTCAACAAATCCAGTATCTGGAAGTAGAGAAGCTATAACAAATTATACAATTGAAGAGCAATACGAACACTGTGCCCTTGTGCGGTTTCATATTGAAACAGGTCGAACACACCAGATACGAGTTCATGCATCATCAATTGGATATCCTATATTGGGGGATTCTGTATATGGACACAAAAACACAATAGTAGATCAACAAAACATATCAAGACAGATGTTACATGCAGCCTATTTAGAAATAAATCATCCTGTTAATAATAATAGAATGAGTTTTAAGGCAGAACTTCCTGAGGATATGGTTGCGATGATCGATTTGGTTAGATAGGCAGAAGTAATTATGAATGTTAAATGCTGAATTGTGGAATAGCTTCAGTCTGCGCTTTGCAAGCTACGCCCGACACAGCCGGCGGCTTAATTAATTGAAAATTGAAAATTATTGAATAGCTCCGCAGGCATGAAGAAATGAAGAATTAAAAATTAAGGCTCTGTCACGGTTTCCGTGGGTGATGCCTTTTTGTTCTATCTTTTCACAAACTTTTTACGTTATATGGTTCAAGTTTCTATTAGTTTTAGTTATGCTTTCCCCAGTCGTTCATAAGGATTACCCCTCCGTCAGACTGCGTCTGCCACCTCCCCTAAACAGGGCAGGAGCACTTTGGTTCTAACACTTTACCAAGAGCTTTAATACACTCTGAAAACAAAACATACAAAACATCAACAGCATATGTAAATAAAAAACACACTGCAACTGTAATATGCAAGTACTCCTGCCCTGTTTAGGGGAGGTGGCAGGCAAAGCCTGACGGAGGGGTAATCCTGCCATTCCTATCTCTTAAATCTTTTTTGGTTCACCCACGGAAACCGTGACAGAGCCATAATTTATAATTAAGAATGGTTAATTAGTTAGATGGTTAGATAGGTTAAACTAATTACGAATGCTAGATAATGTGCATCAAAGATTGATAAGCTTTTTGTGAAGCATAATTCATGACCACTGACGCATGGCAATGAATATTATTACATAAACCACCTGCGGAGCTTTTCCATCGTTTACCGTTTACAGTTTACCATTTACCGTTTATCTTGTTACTACAAGACTTTAGTAAAGACAAGCTTGATTTTGAGGGTGGCATTTCCATTTTCAGTTGAAGATATCTGAACTCTTTGAAGATTAATATACGGCCACTCATGTATAAGGTCATCCATAAGTCTTTTCAGATCTGAAAGGTTCATATTATTAATCGTAACTGTCTGAGTGATAAAAGATATATTCTCTCTTTCTATGGAATCATCTTCGCTAACAGTATATGGAATATTTAAATCATTAAGAATTGTGTTTACATCACTGATATCACGCTTTTCAGATTCACTTAAAAGTTGTTGTTTAGCAACTAAAAATGGTTTTAGTTCGGAATAAAGTTCCTTTAGTTGGACAACAGTAGTCTTTCTTTGTTTTAGTGTTTTAGATATATAATTAACATTTTTAAGAGTGTTATAAAGCATCACCAAGGATATTATAAACATTAGAATGGAGAGCAGATAAAAACCAAATTTTAAGTTTTTACTTTTATTCATCATCATCTCCTTGTTTTTTAATTAACAGATTACAAGGTATCTCAGATGTCTCATCAGAACTACTTAAATTTTCCATACTGTATCCAACTTCATTTAATTTAGATTTAAATGAGTTTATAGTAGAATCACTCTGCAATTGACAGTCCAAGATAATTTTAACCATGAGAAATATCAACATTATGAATAATGATTTCACCACCCAGTCTATAACCCTTAATAACATTCCACACCTCTCGCATACTATCCGGTTGATTCATATCAAACAGCTGCAGCAATTCTTTTCGTTTCTTTGTCGACTGTACTGCAGCTCGATACACGGTCTCACCTTTCATTGCATTGGGAATGTTATAACCTGCAATACTTGATGCAAGGTTGTTTATTTTGTCATCGGTATTATAAAGTTTATTCTCAACAATAAAATTAATAATTAAAGAAAATACTATAGTAACAAGAGAAACAACAAACATTATAATTGCGGATCTTAAAATGTGTTTTTCTCTACTTTTAAGTTCTTCTGCGCTAACAAATTCTTCGCCAACAATTAAATTTAAGGCCTTTCTTTTAAAAAATTGTTTAGCAAGAGATTTCTGAAGAAAGTTTTCGCTATTTTTAAGTTTGAAGTAGTTGTAGCCAAAATCATTGGTAACTATGTCGGCAACTGAATTAGAAAATTTTTCTGAGACATCTGAAGGAACATTCGTCCAGCAAACATTTTTTGCCATATCAAATAGAATTTGATACTTAGCTTTTATTGCCTTTACTGTTCTAGTCAACCTATCTTTTGAACCAACAGGTATAGAATAACAAGCTTCTAATGTATTGTTAAATCCAAACAGAAGGCATCCCTGATTGTCATATTCAAAATACACAAAGCATATCTCGTTGGAAACGGGTAATGTTTCCTGCACACCATCCCATATTACAATTCCCTGATGTGTGATACAGGAATATCTATTAGTTAAAGGAGATTGCTCCATAAATTTCTGTAGATTTTCTTTTAGAGAACCAAAAACAATAAATTTATGTGCTCCGGAAAGAGCTGTGGACGATGTGCTTTTAAAAACATAATTAGAGTCATCAATAGGAAAAGGAAGCTTAGAATCCAAAACAGAGTCCATAACGCGTTGAGCTTTGGAGATAGATTTAAATGGTATTTCAACGTTAAGAAAGAAAGACTGTTTTATTGGTAGTGTAGTAATGATTGGTAACTTTTTGTCAACATGTTCTTTATCAGCAGGTATTACAGACAAATTCATTCCACGAATTTCGCAAAGAAATACCTTGTGTCCATCAATATCATTTGTTGTGCAATAACATCTATTCTTTTTCATAAATTTAACCTAAATTTTGGGCGAGATGCATCTCGCCCCTACATTCCACCATTCGTAATTGATTATCTCGTCGGCGTGTGCGGACAGATTCAATATCTGCCCCATTCCCAAATTCTTAATTGATTCCGACGGAGGCTTTCCTGTTATTTACGCATTTTCGCATTTACGTATTTTCGCATTTTTCTAACCATTCTTTTCGTTTTTCTTTTCAACAAGATAAAAACCAAAAATAAGCATCACCCCTACTATTGCTGCAATAATAGAATAACCTTCAACTTTACCAAAAGATTCTGGTATTATATTGCTAAGGTATTCCAGTCTTCCTCCAACAAGATATGTTGCTTTAAATGGCCATAATACATACAAAGACCCAGCCATTAAACCCACCATAAATGACATTGTTATGTTGTAACATTTTTTCAAGAGAAAATCCATTATACGAGAAAAAACAAGCAATCCAGCTAAACAGCCAAGCATAAAGCACATTAATAGAATAACTTCTCGATTATTAATTGCTTCCAGGAGTTTAAAATAGACACCAATCAACAAAAGAACAAAAGATCCGCTTATTCCCGGCAGAACCATTGCAGATATTGCCAAGGTTGCTGCAAAAAACATAATAATCATCTCTGAAACAGGAGGAACCTCTAAAGAGATAAAACTACTATCTTCTTGAACATTTTCAACCTGTGAGGTCTTTGCTTGTTCTCTCTCATATTTATGTTCTGCTTTTTCTATTTTCTTATCATCTGAAACCATAAAAGTTAGTGCAATTATGAATGCTGTGGCAAGAACAAATGATACAAATTCACGCCATGAACGCCTTCTTAGGTATTTATACGGGAAAACCATGGACATTAATACTAAGCCAAAAAAGAATGCATAAGATACTTCATGATAATCTTTAAGAAGAAAACTCATTAATTTTGAAGTACTTAAAATTGCAATTACTGCACCACCACCCAAACATAGTAAAAAGTAAGCATCTATCTTCTTTAACTCTTCACCAAAATTAATAAAAGCTTGTTTCTTAAATGTAAATAGTTTAAGACCAGCAATAACAATGGAAAAACTTATGTTATGAATAGCAGCAATTATGCGTTCATATATGCCCATAATCAATGCCAATGTTCCCCCACTCATTCCCGGAATAATATTTGCTATCCCAATGAAAAATCCTTTTACAAGGTTTACTACATAATTCATCTACTTTTCCTTTTTATATTTTCTCAACATACTAAAAAAACGAATGGGATCAAGTATTGGATTCATTGAACTTACTTCATCACCATATATGACATCAATGTTTAAATTTAAAATCTTACTATTCTGCATCCCCATACAAATCAGAACTTCTGATTCAGCAGAGAAATGGGATATATCCCTAGGGAAGCACTTAACCACATCTCTACTATAAAGTCTGTAACCATTCTGAGTATCTTTTACGGTAATACCCGCTTTTTTGCACAATAACCAACTCATGAATTGGTTGGTCCACTTTCGCACCAATGGCATATCAGTTACATTCCACATTCTGTTTCCAATTATTGCATCAGGTTTTTCTCTGTTATAAAGTTCAACAAACTTCATTATACTAGAAGGCGAATGCTGTCCATCCCCATCCATGGTAATAACAAAATCACAATTTGTATCTTTAAACGCTTCATTTATGCCTGTCATTAGAGCTGCACCTTTGCCTCTGTTCTTTTCATGGCATATTAATTGAACAGTTTTTTTCTTTACCAGTTCCACTGTGTTATCTGACGATCCATCATCAACAACAATTATATTATTTGTATGTTCTAAGACATCTTCAATCAAAACAGTTATCATTGATGCTTCGTTATACGCAGGTATTACAATATAAAAATTGTTATTTAAATCATTCATTACGTTTCACTTTAATATTGTTCTGGCTTTTCATTCCAAAAATCATAAAAAATATACCATTGTTCTGGATATTCCAAAACAATTTTTTCAAGTGTCTTACAAAATTCTTTCTGCAAACTTTCAAATGTGTGATTTTCAGGATATATAGGAGGACACATATTCAACAAAAAGTTATCACCAGATTGTCTACTCATTCTACCAAAAACCACAGGTGTTCCTGTTCTTATTGCTAATCTTGCTGGACCGGAAGGCATAAATGCCATTTTACCCATGAACTCAAATTTCTCACCTTTATTGCTATAATCCCTATCAATCATCAAGGCAATATTCTCTTTTTCTTTCAACTTTCTAAATATTACTTTTCCAGCATTGCCAAGCGAGATAAGATCTAATCCCCTTTTCATACGTATAACATTCAATAACACACTAGCCTGTGCATTTTGCTGTTCAAGTACTACAGCTGTAATTGGATAACCAGCCGTCGTTAATGTGCCTGCTCCAATCTCCCAATTACCAAAATGTGCAGTTAACAAAATAGTTCCTTTATCATGAGCAACTGCTTCGTTGATATACTCTTCTCCAACAATGGAGACATACTTTTTTAACTGTCTAGATGACATAGGGGTAAAATAAAAAAAGTCAACCAGATACTTCCCAAAATTTCTATATACTTCCAGTGCTTTTTTCTTAATCTCTTTGTCAGATATTGATTTTCCTGAATATTCATAAATATATCGTAAATTATCTTGAACAGATTTAAAGCCCTTTTGATCCTTACGTGCCTGGAAAAAAGCTAAACGTAAAGCTAACCAATAGCCAAACTGACGCGGCAAAATCTTTGTTAGAAATAGAATTGTTAAGAATATAAAATATACACCATTACTGCTACTCTTTAAATTGTCATCACCTTTTTTGCTATACATTAATATCCCTATTCATATACATACATTTAACAGGAAAATATAGCAAATATACACTTACAGTTCAATCCTTTTTATGTTACATCAATAATAAACGTTGTTTTTCTGGTTAAATGCCCTTTCCGGCGGGGTGAAGCACCCCGTCCCTACTGTTGCTGATGCTATAACCAACGTTAAACTATTAATTTGAAGGTACGTTGTAGGGTCGGGAGTCCTTGACCCCGCCTTTAAAATTTATATTTTTATGTTTAATGGTTAAAGCCCCTCTCGTAAACTCGAGTGCGCCTTCGTGCCTTCGTGCGAGAAACTTTTTCTTTAATCCTTTTAATCTGTACTACAACCCTTCATTTTCTTGCCTGTCCGCCGTAGCCCAGCTATTAACAATATAATAAATTGTTAGTAGCTGGGCGAAGGAGGATGTTATGATCTATTATTATTTTAAACATTTCTAACATTATGGTTTCCAACAACTTCCAAAGCAGTTTCATGCCTGCCAACTTTTCGTGATAATGAGGACATATGAAAAATGTAAATGGTAAATGGTAAAGGGTAAACGTTGGAATGCCTCTAGCGGTATTTATAGAAAGGAACAACCTGCAATACAATACTGATTTGCAGGTTTTAAGGTAGCACAACCTTCTATCCCGCAGAGCGGGACTAGCAAAGCTAGGTGGCGTTCTTCTGCCTAGCTTGCTAGTCCCTGCATGCGGGATGGAAACATACATTACACTGTCCGAGCCCATTTCCTTCATACTCGGCTACAGGATGAAACTGCAATCAACCGTTAATTTGCAAGACTAACGCTGTAGCCGCGTCGCGGAAATTTAACCTCTTCTTTTCTCTGCGTTCTCTGTGTCTCTGCGCGGAAATTCTTTTGGTTGTGGCTAGTCCGCTCTGTGAAATCTGTGGATAAAACTATTCTCATACACATAGGGGCAACACATAGGTAGCCCCCTACATACATTCCACACCTATCTAACCATCTCACCATCTAACTAATTAGCGTTTCTAACGATAATTCAAACATTTGTTTGAAATATTTGTTTGACAAATCTATTAAAACTTAATATGCTTTTGAAAATTTACAAATAAAAGAAGGAATACACCATGAAGATAGGTGATAAAACAAAGCAGATACTTTTGGATGAAGCTTGCAAATTATTTGCGGAGAAAGGGTATTATAAGACCACAATGCGTAATATCACAGATGCAGCAAATACCAATATTGCAGCTGTAAATTACCATTTTGGTGGCAAAGACAATCTTTATTATGAAGCATTTAAACATGCTGAAGAAATTGAAAACAGAAAACTTGAAGAAATTATCAATCGGGAATCTACGCCTAAGAGCCAATTAAAAGCAATACTTGTATTAAGATTAAAAGGATTAATCCAGAATAGTCATGACAGTTGGCTTTTACAGATGTTTCATCATGAAGTACCTAATCCAACTTTTTTACATGAAACAATAGTTAAAGAGATTATGCACAAACAAAGAGCAAGAATTAAAATATTGATGAATATTTTTTTTGATAGAGACTTATCAGATGCTGAGTTTCATCTGGTTTTTGGTTGCTTTATTTCCCCTATCCTACATCAGATGGGGCCTAGACACAAAGCGAAGATGTACAAGCCTTTATTTCGGGATAAGATTGAACAATTAGAACCAGAAATTAGAATTAATATGATAGCAACTTTTGCTTTATCAGGACTAGAAGGTTTAAAGAAGGAATTTAAAAATGAAAAATAGTATTATATATTTACCTTTAATATTGATTGTTTTTGGATGTGGCACTTTCAAAACAGAAACAAAAGAGGAAAACAAAGATTTTGTTGAGAACTTACCAGGCAATTATCTAAATCCTAGTAATGGAGCGAACATTTCTAGTAATGGCTGGTGGCATATTTTTGGTAGCGAGGAGCTAAATAATCTTGTAACAATTGGTTTTACAAATAATTTAGACTTAGCAAATGCTTGGACTCGTCTAAGACTGGCAGACAGTTTGGCCAGAAAAGCCAATTCTTCCAAATATCCTGATGTGAATTTGGGTGCTAATGCAGCATATATTGACGAAGAAAACGGACGTGATAATAATGAAAATTATGGAATATCATTAGCCGCCGCCTATGAAGTAGACCTTTGGGGTAAGATAAGAGCAACCTCAAAATCCAAGAACTTAGAGACTATGGCTACAGCTGAGAATGTAAAGGCAACAGCCTTATTGCTTTCAGGCAGTATTGCTAATACTTGGTTAAATATCAAATCCTCACAAGCACGATTAAATCTGTTAAACCAGCAGGTTAAGGCAAACACCAAAACACTTGATTTGCTTGAAAGTAGATGGAGAGTATCATTAGCAGCAGCAGTTGATGTTTTTCAGCAAGAGCAGATTTTGGCTCAATCAAAGAGTCTTGTTCCCCAGGCAAAACAGGAAATAGCAATATATAAACAGCAGCTAGCATATCTTCTTGGCTATACACCAGAAACAAAAATAGAGATTAGTGATGATGGACTTCCCCCACTACCTGAATTACCCAGCACAGGAGTACCGGCAAACCTGCTTGAGAATAGACCTGACGTAAAGGCAGCATGGATTAGAGTTCAAAGTCAGGACTGGAATGTTGTCGCAGCGAAAGCAGATAGATTGCCTAGTATCAGCTTAACAGGATCTGTTGGATATAACGAAACTGATCTTAATAACTTGTTTGACAACTGGATACTTAATCTTGCAGCGGGGCTGGTAGCACCTATTATTGATGGTGGAAGACGTCGTGCAGAGGTTTCATATCAAGAAGCTTTGACAGATCAGTCGTTTATTGAATACAAAGATACTGTTCTTACTGCTTTAAAAGAAGTAGAGAATGCTTTAACAAAAAATCTTTATCAAAAACAGTATCTTGCTGAAATAGAAATTCAGGAAAAATTTGCTGATAAAACTCTAACAGAAGCAGCACAAAGATACCAAAAAGGTGTCACGGACTACTTACCGGTATTGTCTGCATTAAATTCAAAGCAGAATTTGGAGAGAAGTATAATATCAGTTGAAGAAAACTTATTATTAAATAGAGTTTCTTTATATCAAGCACTTGGTGGAAATATACCAATTACGAATTAAAAGTTAAGAATGGTGAATTATTAATTATGGTTCTGTCACGGTTTCCGTGGGTGGAATTTAAATGCTTTAAATTCGACTGCGTTGCAGTCGTTCATTAGTAATGATTAAGTAACCATGCATTTCATGCATGGCTATTAACATTGAACAGCTTCGCTGTTCTAAGACTACGGAGTAGTCAAACTTTAGTAGCCCCGTATGCAATGCGGGGGTAGTTATAACACAAACATACGACTCTGGAGGAGTCGAACAAAAACGTCTCCCCCACGGAAACCGTGACAGAGCCTTAATTATAGAAGACCCGCAGAGCAATTCCTAGCCTCGCAGAGAAAAACTTAGAACATACAACTTAGAACGACAAATAAAGAAAGAAAAAAAATGAGTAACAAAAAATATTCGAGTCAATTTATAATAATAGCAAGAATTGTAATAATACTAATGATTATTGGTGGTGCATTGCTAATATCTAAGCGCCTTATTGATACTAAGCCAAAAAATAAACAGCGACCACGAAAGGAACGTACAACTATTGCGACAACGATTCCTCTTGAAAAGAGTAACAAACAAATTTTTATACATACAACAGGTATTATAACTCCTGACCAAGAGTTGAGAATATATCCCCAAGTCACAGGAAAAATCAGAGAAATGTCAAAATCATTTGAGCCTGGATGTTTTTTTAAGAAGGGAGATGAGATAGTTCAGATTGATTCAGCCGACTATGACATTGCATTAATTGAAGCCGAAGCAAACCTAACAGATGCTCAATATAATTATGATGTAGAACTAGGCTATCAAAGTGTTGCCAAACACGAATGGAATCTGTTTGAAAAAAAAGATCAACTTAATGATCTTGAAAAAAAACTTATGCTTCGTGTCCCCCATCTAAAGAAAGCTGAAGCACTTCTTATGTCGGCAAAAGCCAAGTTGGACAAAGCAAAGTTAAATGTTAGTAGAACCAAAATACATGCACCTTTTAATGCTATTATATTATCAAGAGACGTTTCTCTAGGTTCACTTGTATCATCTCAAACGTCAATAGGAACAATTGTTTATTCAGACAACTTTAGAGCCGAAGCCACACTTTGCCTGTAGAACATTTAAAATGGATCCAAACAAGCAATAATAGCACAATACCATCAAAAGCATGGATATCTCTTTCCGGGAAATCATCAGATAAAAATGTCTGGGAAGGAACAGTAAAAGAAGTTATGAGTCAAATTGAATCAAGTGGAAGAAAGGCAAAAGTTTTAATTGATGTTCCAAATCCTTTTTCAAAGAAAATACCCTTACTACTAAATTCATTTGTTAATATTAAAATAGAAGGTCCAATATTAAAGGATGTATTTGTCGTTCCCGTAGAAGCAATTCACCGAGGAAATGAGATATGGCTTAAGAACAAAGAGAATCGCCTAGAGGTTCACCAGGTTAACATTATCTGGCGAGACAGTGAGACAGCGGTAATCAGCAATGGTTTTGATGTGGATTCTAAGTTAGTGGTCAGTTCCATATCATCTCCTGTGCCTGGAATGATACTCTCTACCAAAGAAGAACAGATGAAAAAATCTAAGAAACCTGAAATGCAACCAAAGAAATAAGAGGATATTATGCTAAGACAAGAAATTTTCAAAGGGCCAATTGCATGGATGGCAAAAAATCATGTTATTGCCAACCTTTTAATGCTTCTGCTTATTGTTGGCGGAATTATAAGCGCTCTAACAATCAAACAGGAAGTTTTTCCAGACTTTGATCTTGATATGATCAATGTTTCTGTGGCATATCCTGGTTCAAGTCCTGAAGAAATTGAAGAAGGAATAATACAAGTTGTTGAAGAAAACATACGTAGCATTACCGGCATAAAAAAGATAACATCAATTGCTGTTGAAGGAAGAGGTTCTGTTAACGTCGAACTGGCAAGTTCGGCAGATGCACAGCAAACATATCAAGATGTGTTACAGGAAATAGATAGAATAACCACATTTCCAGAAAATAGTGAGACACCTCAAGTATCTTTAGTGGCAAGAAAAAGGCGGGTTCTGGATATTGCACTATATGGCGATATGCCTGAATATGTTTTAAGAGAGCAGGCAGAATTAATACGCGAACAAATGCTTCAGGAAAAAGATATTACACAAGTTGAGCTTTCTGGTGTGCGTGATTATGAAATTCACATCTCTATTCCTAGAGCAATACTTCAACAACACAATCTTACTATTGGTGAAGTTGCTTCTAAAATCAAAAACTTGGCAACAGATCTTCCTGGTGGAAGCCTAAAAACAGAGAGTGGCGAAATTCTGCTACGAATGAAAGAAAAAAGAGATTTTGCAGAAAATTTTGCGCAACTACCAATAATTACAACAGTGGATGGTTCAATCCTAACTTTGGGAGATTTTGCAACTGTTGAAGAAGCATTTGAAGATAGTGATGTCGTGGCAACTTACAATGGCCAACTTGCCGTAATGATTGATGTATATAGAGTGGGCAAACAGACACCTCTTCAGATATCTTCCGATGCCAAAGGTGTAATAAAACAGCTAAAAAGAACACTGCCTAATGGATTGAAATTAGCAATTCGCCGAGACCGCGCGGACATATACAAACAGAGACTACACTTGTTGCTGAAAAATGGCACAATTGGTATATGCCTGGTATTACTTATATTAGGTATCTTTCTTGAAGGAAGATTAGCTTTTTGGATCATGATGGGCATTCCAATTTCATTTCTTGGCGGTCTAGCAATTCTAATGTTTACAGGTGAAACAATCAATATGATATCCATGTTTGCCTTCCTCATTGCTCTTGGTATTGTTGTTGATGATGCAATTGTTGTTGGAGAAAATATTTATTCATATATACAAAAAGGTAACAAATTACTTGATTCTGCAGTCTTGGGAACACGAGAAGTGGCAACACCTGTTATATATAGTGTGCTAACAAACATTGTTGCTTTCCTTCCTCTAATGTTTCTTCCAGGTTTTATAGGCAAAATTTGGAGAGTGATACCTATTGTTGTAGGTCTTGTGTTCACTATTTCACTTATAGAGTGTCTATTTATTCTTCCTGCACATCTTACACGTGGAAAAACGGAACGAAAAAATCCGATTACGAAAAATTTTCATATCGTACAACAGAGATTCAGTCATTGGTTTACAAAAAAAGTAAGAGATGTGTATGGACCAACACTGAACTTTCTACTTAAAAATAGATATATTGTTATTGCAGCAGGTGTTGCAATATTAATTATTTTAATTGGATATGTAAAAAGTAATAGGATAGGTATTGTACCAATGATGAGTATAGACTCTGA
>JGI1221J11331_1000500_pt1 | contig 13031 bp, 10 predicted proteins | sample LakVidmifraction_4_FD_11331 | JGI IMG/M metagenome (IMG submission 11331) | reverse complement strand
TCAAGAACCTCGGGGCAAGCCCACGAGGTATGAATTGGAGAATACTTTTAAAAAATTGCGAGGCAAGCCTCGGGGAATTAAACCCTCTGGAGGGATTAAAATCACTAAACAGTCCCGGTAATGATAACATATCGAAAATAAAAAAGAGCCACGAATGCACGAATATTTTTAATTATTCGTGGCGAAAATTATTATGTGCTTTAAACCTAATCACATTAGATTACTTCAATAACGCCGTTTTTCAAAGTTTTTGAATGGGGTCTCAGGATGACAAATTTTAAAATTTTCCTTTAAATACTAACCTCCAAAATCATCAAATCTAATATTCTCAGGAGGCATTCCATAGTCTTCACCCATTTTTTGAACTGCTTTGTTCATTAAGGGTGGACCACAGAAATATAATTCTATATCTTCTGGTTCCTCGTGTTTACTCAAGTAATTATCTATAACTACCTGGTGTATAAAGCCAAGGAATCCGTCGCCATCATCTTCCAGGCTTTCTTTAACTTTCCAATTATCTTCTTCCATAGGTTCAGAAAGGGCCAGGTAGAATTTAAAGTTAGGAAAATCCCTTTCCAAGGCCCTAAAGTGTTCAGAGTAAAATACTTCCCTTTTTGAACGACCACCATACCAGTAAGTTACTTTTCTACCGGTTTGAAGGGTACGAAACAGGTGATAAAGATGCGAACGCATTGGCGCCATCCCTGCACCACCACCAACATAAAGCATTTCAGACTCACTGTGGTTGATAAAGAAATCTCCATAAGGTCCAGATATAATAACTTTATCTCCTTTTTTCTTGGAGAAAATATAAGAAGAAGCAATTCCGGGATTCACATCCATCCAACCGTCTATAGCCCTATCAAAAGGTGGGGTAGCCACCCGCACGTTTAGCATAACTTCACGACCTTCGGCAGGGTAGGAAGCCATAGAATAGGCCCGCTCTACGGTTTCAGGGTTTCTCATAACTAATGGTCTAAGTTTAAACTTTTCCCATTCGGCCTCAAACATATCTGGTTTATCGTGTTCCTCTGGGTGGGCAGTGATATCCATATCACTAAAACTCACCTCACATTTTGGAATTTCGATTTGAATATAGCCACCGGCTTTATAATCCATATCTTCAGGAACTTCTACAATAAATTCCTTAATAAACGAAGCTACGTTATAGTTGCTAGTTACGGTTGCTTCCCATTTTTTAATTCCGAAGACTTCTTCCGGAATAGTTATTTTCATATCCTGTTTCACCTTTACCTGGCACCCCAATCGCCATCCATCGGCGATTTCTTTACGGGTAAAGTGTGGCTCTTCTGTAGGAAGAATGGCACCGCCACCTTCTTTTACAATACATTTACATTGCACACAAGTACCACCTCCACCACAGGCAGAAGGTAAAAATAATTTATTCTCTCCTAGGGTTGAAAGCAGCGTTCCACCAGAACCAACTTCCATATCCTTTTCTCCGTTTACATTAATCGTAACCGGACCTGATGGCGCTAATTTGGCTTTTGCCGCCAGTAGTATGGCCACCAATAAAAGGATTAATGCTAAAAATACAACTACACTTGCTATAATAACTGTCATAATCTTTCTTTTGCGATTATAATTTAATTCCCATAAAACTCATAAAGCCTATAGCCATAAGTCCGGTGATAATAAAAGTAATTCCCAGGCCTTTTAATGGACCGGGTACATTGGAATAGGCAATTTTTTCACGAATGGCCGCAATAGCAATTATTGCTAAGAACCATCCAATACCACTACCAAAACCATAGGTTATAGCTTCTGTGATGTTACCAAAGTTCTTTTGTTGCATAAAGAGTGAGCCTCCAAGAATTGCACAGTTTACAGCAATAAGCGGTAAGAAAATACCTAAAGCCCCATACAATGCCGGTGCGAATTTCTCTACAATCATTTCCACTAGCTGCACCATAGCTGCGATTACCGCGATAAACATGATAAAACTAAGGAAACTAAGATCTACGTCCTTATAGCTTTCTCCTAACCATTGCAAAGCGCCGGGACGCAATAAATAAGTATCCAGCAAATAGTTAATAGGTACTGTAATGGCAAGTACAAAGATTACAGCAGCACCTAAACCAACAGCTGTTTTTACCGTTTTTGATACTGCCAGGTAGGAACACATTCCCAGGAAGTACGCAAAAATCATATTTTCTATGAAAATACTTCTAACAAATAAGTTTATTAAATCCATAATTTAATTTTAATTAAGCTGTGTGCTTTTAGTTCTCTTCTATAAGTTTACGGTTTCTGGAGCGTTGTACCCAGATAAGCAATCCTACCACTATTAACGCCATGGGCGAGAGTAGCATAAGTCCGTTATTTACATATCCAAACGCATATAACCCGGTAGAATCGGCCAAAGTAGCCCCTTGATGTCCAAGAACTTCAAAGCCAAATAATTTTCCAGATCCAAGCAGTTCCCGGAAAAAGGCTACAATAATCAAGATTAAACCATAACCGGCGGCATTACCAATTCCATCAAGAAAAGATTTGTAAACTCCGTTTCCTAAGGCGAAAGCCTCTAAGCGTCCCATCACGATACAGTTGGTAATAATCAAACCAATGAAGACCGAAAGTTGCTTACTCACATCGTAGGCATAGGCTTTTAGAATTTGGTCAACCAGCACCACCAAAGATGCTACAACTACCAGTTGTACTATAATCCTAATTCGGCTGGGAATAAGGTTACGCAACATAGATACAATCATATTACTAAATGCCATAACCGCCATAACCGCGACAGCCATTACCACAGCGGGTTCTAATTGAACTGTAATTGCCAACGCCGAGCAAATCCCTAAAACCTGCACGGTAATCGGGTTATCGTCGTCTAATGGATCTGTCAATAATTTTCTGTTGCCCCTTGAAAGGAAATGTTCTTTTTCTTCTGAATTAGATAAGAAAAGAATCATATCTTTCTTCTTGGCTTCTTTTTCTTCCTGAGTATTATTTTTATCTATAGCCATAATTACTGAATTGCGACTTTAATATCCGTTTGCTGTTTAAAATAAGGTAAGTAGCGTTTTAACCTTTCAGAAATCATATCGGAAACCCCGTCTCCGGTAATTGTAGCTCCCGAAATTGCATCTACCTTATTATCTTCCTTATCCGATGGATCTATATCTCCTTTTACTACAGAGACTCCAATTAGATTGCCATTACCATCAAAGATTTTTTCTTCTTCAAAGCTCTTCCTAAACCATTCTTTAGTGATTTCGGCACCAAGTCCAGGGGTTTCTGCAACGTGATCGAAAGTTGCTCCTTTTATAGTGTTCACATCGTCTTTTAAAGCAATATAACCGAAGATGGCATTCCAAAGACCATTACCTCTTAATGGAACAATATAATATTTCTTTCCTTCATAATCTGCCACATATAATGGGTAAACCTGATCTGCCACTGGTCTCTTTAATTCCTTAGCTAGATCTACCTGGAAAGCATTTACACCTTCTCTTACCTCACCATTTTCGTCAAGACTAAGTTCTTCCACAATATATTTATCGTAGAGCTTCTGGGCTCCTACCCTATCGGTCTCTACACCAATTGTAGCAAGGATACTTTGCATCTTTTCCTGGCGTACATTTTCTTTTTGAATAGGCTGCAATGAAGTAGCGGTAAAAGCCAATACAGAGGCCACCACCAACACCATAATAACAGCAAAAAGAAATGTATAGCCGTTAGTGTTTGTTTTATTTACTGATTTCTCTTCCATAACTAAACTGCTGTTTTCACTTGAGCTTTCGCACTATTAATTCTTTTCTTCCTACGTTTTATATTCGCTTGAATTACGTAGTGATCTATAATTGGAGCAAAGACATTCATCAATAAGATGGCTAGCATAATTCCTTCTGGATATGCCGGGTTAAACACCCTAATCATGACCGCCAGAAAACCGATAAGGAAACCATAAATCCATTTCCCCTTTAAGGTTTGTGAAGCCGAAACAGGATCGGTAGCCATAAAGACTATCCCAAAGGCTAAACCTCCAACAATAAGGTGTTGAAACCATGGGAAATTGGTCAAATTATTTCCTTCAATCCCCATTGCCGGCAAGGCATTAAATATTAAAGCCATTGCCGCCGCGCCCATAAAGCCACTTAATATTATACGCCAACTCCCTACTTTGGTAAGTATTAAAAATAATGCTCCTACTAAAACTAATAAAGTAGAAGTTTCTGCAACCGATCCCGGAATTACCCCATTGAACATATTCATGGCCGAGTAGCTTACATTTTCTCCTGAAGCCAAAGTACCGAGAATAGTTTCTCCAGAAATAGCATCTACATTACTGGCTTCACTTACCCATACCTTGTTTCCAGACATATAACTAGGATAAGCGAAAAAGGCAAAAGCTCTCGCCGTAAGTGCGGGGTTTAAAATATTCATTCCTGTTCCCCCAAATGCTTCTTTTCCTATTAAAACTGCGAACACTACAGATAGTGCCAACATCCAGAGCGGAAGATCTACAGGCATAATCATTGGGATGAGCAAGCCTGTTACCAGGTAGCCCTCATTTACTTCATGCCCTCTAAAGACGGCAAAAGCAAATTCAATTCCCAATCCAACCGCATACGAAACCACAATCATAGGAACAATTTTCAATGCTCCGTGACCAATGGCGTCCCAAAAAGTAAAATCGCCACCTAATTGTGAGAAATGTTGATACCCCTGGTTCCACATTCCAAAAATTAATGCTGGGATAAGCGCCATTACAACTGTAATCATTGTACGCTTTAAATCTACCCCATCACGAATATGAGCCCCTTTTTGCGTGGTATGATTGGGAGTAAATAAAAAAGTATCTATAGCATTTACAGCAGGCGAATACTTTTCGTACTTCTTACCTGGCGCAAAAGGTTCTTTTATTTTATCTAATTTTTGTCTAATCCATTCCATAATTCTACTGCTTTTTAACCAACTTCAGTAATCATTAAATCTAAACCTAAACGAATCACATCCTGAATTTCCATTTTGGAAGTATTTACATACTCTACCAAAGCGAAATCTTCAGGAGCTACTTCATAGATTCCCAGATTTTCCATTTTCTCTATATCCCCGGCCAAACAGGCTTTTATTAGTTGCATAGGATACACATCCATAGGCAAAACTTCTTCCATTTCGCCGGTAACCACAAGCGCTCTGTCCTCGCCGTTTAAGTTTGTGGTGGGTTTAAATTTTCTATTCGGAAACAACCAGGATAACGAAGTTCTTGAGTTAGAATGGATGTGGTTATAAGTAAACGGCAACCATCCAAAAATCCGGTATTGATTACCTTCAGGAATTAAAGTAACTTCATTCGAAAAGAAACCTACATATTGATCGTAAGCGACTTTAGTTCCGGTTAATACGTTTCCTGAAATTATTCGCACATCATCTCCTACCTTCTGGATCAAATCTGCAACCTCAGTTCCAATTTTAGTTGAAAAATACTTTCGGTTAGTAGCTTCACTACCGGTAACCGCAATAGTTTTATCGGCAATATAATTCCCGGTAAGAAATAGGTTTCCTATTATAGTGACATCTTCCGGATTTACCGTCCAAATTATATCGCCCTGATTAATTGGGTCTATTTTATGAATTTGAATCCCAACATTCCCTGCGGGATGCGGTCCTTTTACGTGATGAAGTTCTACACCTTTTATATCTTTTAAATATTGGGCAGAAGAAGCATCTACACCCAGGTGGACTTTCCCCGGAGTTAATTTTTTAAGGGCATTAATACCTTCCTGAAAAGAAGCTTGCTTTTCTTTGAGCACAAAACCCCAATCTGGAGCCAGTGGGCCGGTAGTTACTGCCGAGATAAAAATTGCTTTTGGTGTATCGTTAGGATCGGCTATAATATCGTAGGGACGCTGATTAATAAAAGCACCACAACCGCTTTCCAAAATACGTTGCTTCACGGTTTCGGCATCAGAAGAAGTAGCATCCATTTTACCAAAATCCTTGTAGGTATCTTCTGGATCGGCTTCTATAATCACTTCCATGATTTTACGTTTCGCCCCTCGCTTAATTTCTTTAAGGGTTCCGCTAACCGGACTGGAAAAACGTAGTTCTTTGTTGTATTTGGAAAAGAAAATTTCGTCGCCGGCAAGGATCTTAGCTCCTTCTTTTACAACCATTTTAGGTGCCAAAGCGTGAAAATCTGGCGGTTTAATCGCGTAGGTTTTAGACCTTGGGGCCTTAACCAGGTCTTTTTCCGCTTCCCCTTCTAATCGTAGAGATAAACCTCTTTTAATTCGAATGTCTTTTGACATAGGATGGAGTGTATGTTAAAATTTTGTTTCTTAAGTCGTGCAAATTTATGAATTTAAAGTGCATTTATCCCAACAAAAGAAACAATTTTAAATATCTTGAACTGTTAAAATAAAATGTAATAATTACAGCATAATATTTGTAATTACATTTGCTTAGATTCTAGTATTCATGAAAAATCTTATAAAGCTTTTATTGCTCTGTATTTCAATACAACAGCTGCATGCGCAAACCGGGACACAAAAGGTTTCGCCCAATTATATTAGGAGCATTCAGTTGTATGGGAGTGACCAAAAAATTACCGGAAACCCCAGTATTAGACTAGGAGAACCCCTTCAGCTTAGCTTTGACGATATTATTGGGGACGAAGCCGATTATTATTATGTTCTGGAACATTACAACTATGATTGGACAGCCACCGATCTGGCTAAATCTGAATATCTTAGCGGTTTTGATGAGATTAGAATCTTTAATTATACTAATTCCTTTAATACCCTTCAGCCCTATTCCCATTACGAGCTCACTATCCCCAACAAAGACACCCAGGGATTTGAAGTGAGTGGAAATTATATGATAAAAATTTTTAATGCAGAAGACCAGCTTGTTTTTTCCAGAAAGTTTATGGTCTATGAGCCAATAGTACAGGTGGCAGTTAATTTGAAACGTTCTCGTAATCTTAATTTTATTAATGAGAAGCAGGTGGTAAATTTCAGTATAAACTCTCCAAATCTTATTTTAAAAAATCCAGATGAGAATGTAAAAGTATTAATTACACAAAATCATAATTTAAATTCTGCCATAAAAAATGTAAAACCGCAATACAGCCTGGGAAATGAATTAATTTATAGGTATGATAAGGAGACTGCCTTTTGGGGTGGAAATGAATACATTCAGTTTGACAATAAAGAATTAAGAGCTACTACGATAGATATCAATAGCATTGGTTTGGAGGAGCTCTATCATTATTATTTATTTCCAGACAGAACACGTGCAAACGAACCTTATACCTATAATCCAGATATAAACGGGCAGTTTTTGGTTAGAAGTTTACCCGCCGAAAATCCCGATATAGAAGCCGAATATGCCTGGGTGCATTTTAAACTTCAAAATTATTCAGCATTAAAAGGAGGCGAAGTTCATATTTATGGCGCTTTTAATAACTTTGAACTTGACGAGAGCACAAAACTCACTTACAACTCCAAAAGTGATTTATATGAGGGAGCCCGACTCTTTAAACAAGGCTTTTACAACTATAAATATGTGCTAAAAAGGCCAAATGGAAAAATAGATGAAGGCTTTTTTAGCGGAAATTTTGACGAGACCGAGAACACCTATCAGGTATTGGTGTACTACCGCCCGCCCGGCGCAAGATACGACCGTATCATCGGAATAGGCACCTCAACCTCCACCAATATCACCAACTGAGTTCTCATTTAATTTAGATAAAAAATCAGTATTGTCCGGTAAAAGAGTAAAGATCGCTTCGCTGCAAGAATAAAGAAAAAAGACTAAATACAACCTACTAAATATCAATGTTCTTTAAGTAAGGTTTTTAAATTCTGAAACTAAATGTTCATTTTTTCTAAAGCAAGGTGTGGAAAAGGAAAAACATCCAAATTGCCTTTCATCATTCATATTTCATGAAATCAGAAAAACTTTATCGGACAACAATAATAAAAAATAGCCGAAAAAAAATTCAGGGGGCACAGAATGTCTTAAATGCGAACAGCCATTAGATGTTTATTGCCGAAATCGTGTTAAAACCTTTGTAAAGTTTATGTTGTTCAACTTTATATTTTTTATTTTAGCTGGCATAGCAACAGTCATTTCTGTGATGGTTTCGTTTGCAATCTATTGATATATCGATAATGGTACAACAAGTTACAAGGGGCATAAAAATTTCGGTAAAGACGAATTTTGAAGGTACTTTCTTAAAGAACCTGGGTTCCCGTTTTGCTTTTTCTTATCATATAACCATTGAAAACCAGAGCAAAGACTCAGTACAGCTCACTTCTCGTTTTTGGAGAATACAAGACTCGCTTAGCCCTACTGAAATTGTACAGGGCGAAGGGGTTATTGGCAAAAAACCTGTTTTAAAACCCGGTGAATCGCATACTTACCAAAGCGGCTGCCTACTCAATTCTCCTTTTGGAGCCATGAGCGGTTATTACAATATGATAAGTTTTAACTCTACCCGAAAATTTAAAGTTAAGATTCCGGTTTTTAAGCTTAGCGCTCCTTTTGCGCTTAATTAGATGTTAAATTCTTTACGAGTAATTTTATCTTCCTGAAGGTCTTCGTATGTTAACACCAGTTTTCCCGGCTGATAAACTATTTGGGAAATGCTTTTTGTTTTGAGAAAACCACGATCTATAATTAAATCAATCTCTTTATCGCCTTTTCCTGCGGAATGATGAAATTTCCATAAATTTTCAGCTGAAATAGTGTTTTTCTGTTGAAAGGCACTAAACCATTCTTCTCTTAGTCGTTTCATTTCAGAGGTATAAAGTGGGGAAGAAGACCAAATTTGCGGTTGATACGGCAATTCTTTAAAATGCTTATTTCTTCCGTCCCAAACAAATTCAGCAAAAAAAAGTTCTTTAGCCCAATCGACAAGAATCACAGTAAAAGGCTCTATCCCTTCCAGATTATAATTTTCTATTTCTATTTTGATATTTTTAGCCAGCAGCCAATCTTTTAAGACTACTCCCCTGCTTTTTCGATACTCTTCTTTGCGCTGGTGCGCGGTAAAACCACCATTCATTAAACACAAAACCCGTTTTTGTGCACTGGTTCCAATCCAACTTCCGCCGGCAACAGCATCTTCCGGAAACAATAAACAAGTGTTTTTCTCGGTTTTAAAGGCAGGTGGAAAAGTTCTTCTTTCGGTGGCTTCGTCCCGGTTTGATGTTAATATAAATCCGTCGTAATTTTCGGGATTAGGCGTAAGACTTATGGTGCACATAAAATTTTCTTAAACTGATAGCTGAATTTACAAAAATAGTTAAGCTTTAGTGAATGCGAAGGGAGAACCATTCAAAATCGACTAAATTTTTTACCTTTATATCAACGATAATTGAAAACCAAAAAAACAAATAAATAACTATGGGAAAAGGATTTTTTCACGTTCCAAAAGCAGTCAACGAACCAGTAAAAACTTATGCTCCGGGCACTCCAGAGCGGGAAGAAGTTTTACTTACTTATAAGGATCTTTACAACTCCAATATGGAAGTACCACTTTATATTGGATCTAAAGCTGTAAAGACAGGAGATACGGCAGATATTCGCCCTCCTCACGATCATAAACATCAAGTAGGCACCTATCACCTCGCCAAGAAAAAGCATATAGAAGAAGCTATTGATGAAGCTTTAAAAGCGAGAGAGAAATGGGCGAAATTAGAATGGGAACAGCGTGCAGCTATTTTCTTAAAAGCAGCCGACCTTATTTCCGGACCTTACCGCGCTAGAATAAACGCGGCTACGATGATTGGCCAGTCCAAGAATATTCTTCAGGCAGAAATCGACGCGGCTTGTGAGTTGTGTGACTTTTTACGTTTTAACGTAGAGTACATGTCTGATATGTACAATGAACAACCAAATTCTTCCGATGGTAATTGGAATCGCATAGAGTACAGACCTTTAGAAGGATTTGTATATGCGATTACACCTTTCAACTTTACCGCTATTTCCGGGAACCTTCCTTCCAGCGCCGCTCTAATGGGCAATGTTGCTGTTTGGAAACCTAGTGCCAGTCAGATATTTTCTGCCCAGGTAATTATGGAAGTATTTAAAGAAGCCGGTTTACCAGATGGAGTTATTAATATGGTGATGGGAGATCCTGAAATGATTACCAATACTGTACTCGATAGTCCTGATTTTGCCGGAATCCACTTTACAGGAAGCACGACTGTATTTAAAGGAATTTGGGGTAAAATAGGAAATAACATCGATAAATATAAAACCTACCCGAGAATTGTAGGTGAAACCGGCGGGAAAGACTTTATTGTTGCACACCCAACCTCTAATGCTAAACAAGTAGCTACGGCTATTTCGCGTGGTGCTTTTGAGTACCAGGGACAAAAATGTAGCGCAGCCTCCAGGGTGTACCTTCCAAAAAGCTTATGGCCAGAGATTCAAAACTTCGTAAAAGAAGATTTAGAATCTTTTAAAATGGGTTCTCCCGAAGATATGGGCAACTTTATAAATGCGGTAATCCACGAAGGAGCATTCGATAAGCTTGCCAAATATATAGATCAAGCTAAAAAAGATAAGGATGCTGAAGTTGTTATTGGTGGAAACTACGATAAATCTGAAGGTTATTTTATTGAACCTACCGTTATCGTGGCAAAAGACCCACACTACACAACCATGGAAACCGAATTATTTGGACCAGTAGTTACCATTCACGTGTATGACGATAAAAACTTTAGCGAAGAAAAATGGAGAGACCTACTCAAGACTGTAGATAATACCAGTATCTACGGACTTACAGGAGGAGTATTTTCTGGAGATAGATATATGACTGCGATAGCTACAGATATGCTACAGAATGCAGCGGGTAACTTTTATATTAACGATAAACCTACCGGAGCAGTAGTTGGCCAGCAACCCTTTGGCGGAGCTCGTGGCAGCGGAACCAACGATAAAGCCGGTTCTAAAATGAACTTGTTGAGATGGGCATCGGTAAGGTTAATTAAAGAAACCTTTGTACCTGCTACAGATTATAGATATCCATTTTTGGGAGAATAATTCCCTGAAAGAATGATATTTGAAAGCCACGTGAGAAATTGCGTGGCTTTTTTTTATAAATAGAATTGAGGGTTAATGACAATTTAACGTAGGGCTGCATCCATTTCTCCACTTGTAACTAATCAGTTAGATTAAATCATTAAAAATTAGTGTATTTTGTCACGCTAAGTGCGCAAAGAAAATAACGCAAAGAAGCGCAAAATGTTAGTTCCCGGCACTTTATATCTTTGCGGGCTTTGCCCCCGAGTTATTCGGGGTTAGCGTTCTTTGCGTGAAACTTTTTTTTAGAACCTAATAATTAGTGTATAACACACAAAATTAAATTTTAAGTTTGCACTAATCTTGTTACCTCCACTTTAATTAAAAACACCATCTCTAAAAAATCGAGATGGTGTTTACCTAAAAATACTCAACTATAAAAATCATTTTAGGTTTAAACCTAATTGCAATTCTATATACCGGAAGCCGAGTTTCCATTTCTTATTTTCTCGCTCGGAACCGATTTAGTTACTGGATTCATATTTTTTCGGAAAGTGGAGCAGTATTAATTTTCAGTACTCCTGCCAATACCTGAGTATTTGATTGATTATACAATAATGAAAAATATCCTAAGCCAGGTTAAAATATAGTCCAGGCAATTCGTCTATACCTGCTTATAAATCATATTGTCGCGAGTCCTGGTCTTCTTTCAAATGGTTGATATAAACACTTACACCCCCAAAAGTAATCAAAATCAATATTTAAGTATACTAGTAAAAACCCTTAATTTTAAGTTAATATAAAATCAAGGACCTCGGGGCAAGCCCACGAGGTATGAATTGGAGAATACTTTGCAAAAATTGCGAGGCAAGCCTCGGGGAATTAAACCCTCTGGAGGGATTAAAAAATCACTGATATTCAATAAGTTGAATATGGTTTTTTTATTTATTCTTACAGCCCGACAATTATCGGGTCGGACTTTACTCTTTAACCAGACGATATTGAATTTAAAAAGTCTTAAACCTTGAATAAAAATTAAATTTTTGTTAAAAAAGAAAAAATTTATGTAATTTTACACCTTCAATACATAGTTGCCTATGGGTAAAATTACTCCCCGGTTTTTTTTAGCGGTTTTTATTTGCGGATTGTTCTTACTATCTGGAAATACCGCATTTTCCAAAATCACCTATGGACCTGACAAACCTGTTTTAAAGGAAAAAAAGGAAACTGTATCCTTTTTTGTTGGGTTTTATTTGGATGCTTCACCATCTATAACTTTGAATGATGATTCTCCAGCCTCTTGTAGTGATTCTAATGATGGCGCTCTGAGCATTAATGTTTCAGATGGAGTATCTCCTTACACTTATTTCTGGAGCGGGCCCGGAAGTTCATACGCAAATAATGGGAGTATAAACAATCTTGTTCCTGGCACTTACACTATTACCGTAACCGATGCAAATAATGAAACAGCTTCAAAAAGTTTCGATGTTGGGTTTGAAGATAATCAAAAACCAACAATTTCTGCCCCTGTCGATATCACTGTAGACTCCGATAACAATCAATGTACAGCATCTGAAGTAAATCTAGGGACACCAGGCACAAATGATAATTGTGGAGTGAAGAATGTAACCAATGATGCACCATCTACTTTTCAGCTGGGTAAGACAACCATTACTTGGACGGTGATCGATAATTCCAACAATACAGCAACTGCAACACAAACTGTGACAGTTGAAGATAATCAAGATCCCAACATCACTGCACCTTCAAGTCTAACTGTAAATACCGACAATAATAAATGTACCGCGTCAAATGTAAACCTCGGAACAACAACTACAGACGATAACTGCGGAATTAAAAATACTACAAGTGATGCGCCTTCAGTTTTTCCTATTGGGGAAACTACTGTTATCTGGACCGTAACCGATGATTCCAATAATACAGCAACTGCAACGCAAACCGTAACTGTTGAAGATAATCAGAACCCAACAATTTCTGCGCCTGCTGATGTGACTGTCGATACTGAT
>JGI1221J11331_1000498_pt1 | contig 13091 bp, 11 predicted proteins | sample LakVidmifraction_4_FD_11331 | JGI IMG/M metagenome (IMG submission 11331) | reverse complement strand
TTAGATAAATTTGAAGTAGAAAGAGATAGCATTCCGGCCGACAGCTTACTAATTGAAATGCCAACACCGGGTAACTATGTACCAGAAAAAAAATAGAACCTCGCTTAGAAGTTCAGGCCTGTTAAATGTACTGGCAAAAACAACTATCAAAAATCCTGACCTAAAAATCATCCCGATGCAAAAAATCATCCTCTTTCTTATCGCCGGTTTTTTCAGTCTTCACGTTATAAGTCAGGAAAAACCTAAAATTGACCGGGTTTTAAATGAATGGCATCAGGCAGCAGCCCAGGCCAATTTTAAAGAATATTTTAATTCAATGACTCCCGACGGTGTTTTTATTGGCACCGATGCTACAGAAAACTGGCAAAACAAAGATTTTAAAAAATTCTCCAAACCCTATTTTGATCGCGGAAGCGCCTGGAGTTTTGAACCGCTGGAACGTAATATCTATACCAAGAAAAATACAAAAATCGCCTGGTTCGATGAACTCTTAGCTACACAAATGGGAATTTGCAGAGGCTCGGGAGTATTGGAAAAAACTAAAGATGGTTGGAAAATCGCCCATTATGTACTTTCTATAACTATTCCCAACGAAAATGTATCTGCCGTAACCAAACTGAAGAAAAAATTTGATAAAGATTTTATAACATCACATAATAATGAGAAATAGGCTATCTCTACTGCTTTTATTTTTTAGCATTTTCCTGGTAAATGCCCAGGAAAATTATAAAACCTACTGTAATCCTTTAAATCTGGATTATACTTATATGATTTACAACTCTCACAACGATCTTTCGTATCGTTCTGGCGCAGACCCCGCAGTGGTAGAATTTCAGGATGAATATTATATGTTTGTCACCCGCTCTATGGGCTATTGGCATTCTAAAGATTTGAACAACTGGGAGTTCATTAAACCCAAACAATGGTATTTTCAGGGCTCTAACGCGCCGGCAGCACATAACTACAAAGATTCTCTTTTATATGTAGCTGGGAATCCTTCTGGTTCTATGAGCGTGCTTTATACCGATGAGCCAGAACAAGGAACCTGGGAAGCTACCCCGGGAATTCTACACAACCTGCAAGATCCCAATTTATTTATAGATGACGATGGCCAGGCTTATATGTATTGGGGGTCTTCCAACAAACACCCTATAAAAGGCAGAAAACTGGATCGTAAAAAGCGGTTTAGACCTGCAAAAGAAGTACACGAATTATTCAATTTGGAACCCGAAAAATATGGATGGCACCGGTTTGGGGAAAATCACACCGATACTATTCCAGGTTATATCGAAGGTCCCTGGATGACCAAACATAATGAAAAATATTACCTCACTTATGGCGCGCCCGGTACCGAGTTTAACGTGTATGGCGATGGNGCTTATGTTAGTGACGATCCATTAGGTCCTTTCGAAGCTATGCCCAACAGTCCGTTTTCCTATAAACCCGGCGGATTTATTAACGGAATGGGCCACGGAAGCACCGTAAACGGCCCAAAAGATACTTACTGGCATTTCGCTACCATGGCGGTTTCAGTAAATGTAGGTTGGGAACGCAGAATTGGGATGTTTCAAACTTTTTTTGACGCGGAAGGTTTAATGCACAGTGACACCTATTTTGGAGATTACCCCCATTTTGTGCCTACTGCGGAAGAAAATAGAGGGGAATTCGCCGGCTGGATGTTACTTTCCTATAAAAAACCGGTTAAAGTTTCTTCAACATTTAAAGATCCTGAAGCACAAAAAGATTATTCCCCAGAAAATATAGTAGATGAGAACATTCAATCTTTCTGGATCGCTGAAGAAAATAACGACCAACAGTGGATAGAAATTGACCTGGAAGAGAGAGCGAAAGTGTACGCACTTCAAATTAATTACAACGATTATAAATCTGATATGTATGGGAAATTACCCAATTTATATCATCAGTACACCGTGGAAGCCTCCGAAGATGGCGAAAAGTGGAAAACCATAGTCGATAAAAACACTAATAAAAAGGATGTGCCCAACGATTACGTAGAACTGGAAAAACCTATTTCAACCAGGTTTATTCGGTATAAGAATATTCAGGTGCCTACCCCTTATCTATCCATTTCTGGATTACGAATTTTCGGAAAAGCAACGGGTAAAAAGCCGAAATCGGTCAAGGATTTTGCCGTAAATCGCCAAGAAGATCGTCGCGATGCACAATTAAACTGGAAAGCGGTCGAAAATGCCCAGGGCTATAACGTGTTATGGGGTGTTTCTCCAAATAAATTGTACAACACCTGGTTAGTTTACGACAAAAATTATCTGGAAATGAAAAATTTAGGTACGAATCAGACTTATTATTTTGCCATAGAAGCTTTTAATGAAAATGGAATCTCTAAGCGAACAGAACCAATAAAAGTCAAGTAAGTCTCCAAAGCAAAAGAGTCAACTTCCTCCTAGCTGCCCAAACAATCCGGACGGGCTTTGGTTGGATCATTTAAAATCTCACTTAGTGAGTAAACTGCTAAATATCTTACTTTTTAGTACTTTAGCAGCAAAGTTTATAAAAAATTAAACCACACATGAAAAAAACAACTAAAGTGTTTTTTCTATCTGTTTTAGGAGCTGCAACCCTCACCGGTTGCCAAAACGATAAGAAAGAGCCCAAAGAAAAAGAAGAGGTACACGGTATTAATTTAGCCTATATGGATACCACCGTAACGCCTAAAGACGACTTTTTCACTTACGTAAACGGAAAATGGGTAGATTCTACCGAAATCCCTTCAGATCAAACCACCTGGGGAAGTTTTATGGAACTAAGGGATCGTACAGATCAGGATGCTCTCGCCTTGCTGGAAGGAGCTTCAAATAGCGATAGTTTAGATGCGTCTAGCGATCAGGCCAAAGCGGTACAGCTTTACAACACTATTATGGATACCGTAGGGCGAAATAAAAAAGGCGTTGAGCCCGTAAAACCATATCTCGCCAAAGTAGATGCCATAGGAAACAAAGAGGATTTACAGAATTTCCTTACCGAAATGCAAGAATATGGGGGAGCAGGATTTTTCTCTTTTGGGGTTCGTGCCGATGCTAAAGACAGCAATATGAATGCAGCTTACCTCTACCCTTCCGGATTGGGGTTGCCAGATCGTGATTACTATGTTGCCAATGACGCCGATTCTAAAGAAAAGCGGGAAAAATATGAGCAGCATATCACCAAAATGCTTCAATACATAGATTATTCTGAAGAGGAAGCGGCAGATGCTGCGGAACGTATTCTTGCTTTTGAAACCAGTTTGGCCGAGCCGCGCTTAGATAAAGTAGAACGTCGTGATGCTCGTAAAACCTATAATCCAAAAGCCGTTTCTGAACTTCAAAATATGGCCCCGGCTATAGATTGGAACACTTATTTTAATGAAATTGGCGCAAAAAATCTGGACACTATTATCGTTTCCCAACCGAAGTATGTCAAAGCGATGCAGGGAATTTTTGCTAAAAACGACATAGAAGATTGGAAAGATTATTTAAAATGGAGCATTTTTAATGATGCTGCAGGAACACTTTCTACAGAAATTGAAACCGCCAACTGGGAATTTTACAATAAAACCTTAAGCGGTGCACAAGAACAACGGCCACGTAATGAACGCGCATTGCAAACTGTAAATAGGGCAGTTGGCGAGGCTTTAGGGAAATTATATGTAGAAGAACATTTCCCGGCAGAAGCCAAAGAAAAGGCGCAAGAAATGATCTCCAACCTTATCAAAGCTTACGAAAGTAGAATAGATAATTTGAGCTGGATGGATGAGAAAACTAAAGAGAAAGCCAAAGAGAAATTAAGCACTACCACCATTAAAGTGGGCTACCCAGATGAATGGAAAGACTATAGCGATCTTGAGATTGTAGGGGCAGATGACGATGGCTCTTATTTTCAAAATATGATGAATTCCAGTAAATGGACAGTAGCCGATAATATGGCCGACCTGGGGCAACCCGTGGATAAAACCGAGTGGTTTATGCCACCACAAACCGTGAACGCTTACTATAATCCAAGTTACAACGAGATTGTATTCCCGGCTGCTATTTTACAGCCACCTTTTTACGATTACAAAGCCGATGCTGCTGTAAATTATGGCGGAATTGGCGCTGTAATTGGCCACGAAATCTCTCACGGTTTTGATGATAGTGGATCTCGTTTTGATGCTGAAGGAAACCTTAACAATTGGTGGACAGATGAAGATTTAAAACAATTTGAAGCTCTTGGAAAAGACCTTGCCGATCAATATAGTAATATTGAAGTATTAGACAGTGTTTACATTAATGGTGAATTTACCCTGGGAGAAAATATTGGAGATCTTGGTGGTGTGAATGCGGCTTACGACGGACTTCAAATTTATCTTAAGGAACACGGCAACCCCGGAAAAATTGATGGATTTACGCCAGAACAGCGATTCTTCCTATCCTGGGCCACTGTTTGGAGAACCAAAATGCGGGATGAAGCATTGAAGAACAAAATTAAGACCGATCCACATTCTCCAGGAATGTATAGGGCTTATGTTCCGCTTCAAAATATAGATGCATTCTATACCGCTTTCGATATTAAAGAAGGAGATAAAATGTATGTAGCACCAGAAGACAGAGTGAAAATCTGGTAAGGAAATTTCTTCGGAATTGTAACTTGCCGAAATACCAGGTTAGAATCTAACAAAGTAAAAGACCTCACAGATAATGAATTTGTGAGGTCTTTTTTTATAAAAAGGTATAACCTAAAACCAGTTCAGGTTGTACCTTGAGCTATAAACCTCCCAGGTTTTAAAAACCTGGGAGGTTTTATTTTTTAATCCATTTTTTTAACTAATTAGTTAGATTAAATCATTGAAAATCAGTGAATTATTTCACAGAAAGTGCGCAAATAAAAAAACGCAAAGAAGTGCAAAATATTAGTTTTCAGCACTTTATATCTTTGCGGGTTTTGCGTGAAACTTTTTTTTAGAACCTAATAATTAGTGTATAACACACAAAATTTAATTTCAAGTTTGCACTGATTAGTTACCCATTTTTTACTCAAAATGATAAAAAGCATCTTCCAAATGCTCTACTTTTATCCCGGCTTTATTCTTAATAATAGCGATAATATCAAATCGCGTTTCCAGATCTAAGTTATTATCATTTAAAAAAAAATCGGCGGCCTTTACAAGCTGCCTGATTTGTTTAGGCTTCACAAAACTTTGAGGATCCCCAAAATCGGGGGTGCTGCGGGTTTTCACTTCCACTACTACTAAAGTGTCAGAATTTCTCGCTAAAATGTCTATTTCCGCTTTGTCATAAACATAATTCTTAGCCAGAATTTTATATCCCTTCTTTAAAAGATGATTTTCTGCAAGACTTTCCCCAAGTTCTCCTAAAGCATTGTGCTGTGCCATAGCGGAAATTAGGTTTTAATAATCAGCTTTAGATTAAGGGATTTCCTGTGAATTATGGCTAAAGGCTTTCAGTTAAATCAAGTATTCTCCAATAAAATTTTTTGTCGAACTTTATTTTGCTCGATATTCAAGAGATTCCACGCTTTTTTTACATTTTTGAGGTTGCTGCTGATTTATATCGAAAATGTATGTTTTCTAAAATTTCAAAAATGATTAAAATTGTTTATCAGTTAGTTAAAATCAAATCTTTATTCTTGATTCTATTAGCGCAGCGGTCTTGATTCTTTACCGGGACAGGTCCTGTATAACGACAACTGGTGTGGAGTTAGGAATGCGGCTTAGTCGGATTAGAGATTTTTTTTATTATGTAAATAAATTTAGTTCTTTTCTATCAAAGCCGCCATTTGTGTTATACGTTGTTGCAAACTTAGCATTACTATTTACAAGTATTCGAGAAGTTTTTATCTAAAAGTTTAGGTAGTTCATTTACGTATATATATGAGGATCCATCCATATAGGTGATTTTCACCTTAGTAATTTTCACACAACTAATGGTGGAATTATACCAAGTATTTTTCCAATAATATTTTTTGAATTTATCTGAAGCTTTTATTGGTCCAGTTGCTTGGCCAGTAAAATTAATAAGATTACCTATTTCTGACTTTTGGACATCTGATACATTATTATATGGTTGAAAAGTAAATTCCATATATTTGATATCCTTATTTTTATTCAAGTAAAGCCATTCAACACTTATTTCTACACCTCCTGCGGAATTAACATCAGAAACATTTGCACCTCGCATAAGAATGTTCTGTTTTTTTGATTTTGCCTCTTTTAATGTTGATTCATTTAATTTATCAATAAAAATGTCTTCATTATCAATCCCATAACTCTTTATAAAACCAGTTTGATTGGTGGAGTCTTTTACTTTGAAAAAACCATTTGAATAACTTATTATTTCCACTTTATCTCTTGAAAAATTTGATAGCTCAAAACTTCGAGAAGATGGAAATTTATATACCCGAGCGATTATATTTAATTCGCTAAAGTTATTTTCTTTTTCTACTTTTTTCTTTTTTGATAAATCTTTTTCTATGTAATCTTCTATTTTATTAGGTGAGGATTTTCTTATCAAATCAGTTTTTTCATTTTCTTTAATAGAGATAAAGTGAATAAACCCACATTCGTTCCCTACACAACATTCAAAATAATTATTGACATATCCCTTTATCACAATCGAAGTTTCAGGTTTTAGTTGTTTAATTATTTTAGAATTAGTAAATGGTTTTTCTCTTAGTATTGCTACTTCGCTAGTAGTAGTTATTACTTCGTTATCTGAAATGGCAGCTAATCTTTTCTGTATTATTTGTTCTTCGGTTATTTTATTGAGAGAATCAATTTTTTTATTGATTATTAGCAGAGAATCATTCAGAGTTGATATATTTTTTTTTAAATCTTTTTGAACTAATTTTAATTTTGAAACTTCTTGATTTTGAGCATTTAAATATGCAAACGATACAAGAAGGCAAATTGTTATAATTTGTTTCATTATGTATTTGTTTAGTTAGAATTTCGTTGATGCATTGTTTGCAAAAGGGATTAAATAATGAGTTATCAGTGAAGATCCGCCTAATCTGCGTCATCTGCGTTCCAATTGAAAATCCCAGTTATTATTCCACCAACATAACACTTGTTACTTTAAGATTAAAACCTTTTATTTCTTCGGGACTTGCTTTAATAATGCGATCTCCATAAAATTTATCGGCTACCTCGCCTTCGGGAGCCAAAAACACACGTACCCCCGAATTTTCCATTTTTCCCTCATTCCACATCACGGCACCCCCATAGTCCCAACCAAATCCGTAGAAAGAAATTTCCTTTTTGTTAAGCTTATTCAGGGCTTCGTAAGTAGTTCCGATTTCAATTCCCTCTTTAGATTTCCATTTTCCATCATTAGAAAATCGGATATCGCGAATTTCTCTCCGATCATCTTCTTTCCAGGTTATATGCAGCTCATTTGGAGTATCGGGATACAAGACACTAAAAGCACGTTCTACAGTTTCTTCTTCAAACATTCCGGTATCCTCATAAATATTGGCTTCAGGATAGATTTCGGCCAATTCTTCAGCGTTCATTCCTTTTAAATTTTCAGCGGTAAATCTATCTTTAGAAATATTTTTATTTCCGCAGGCTGCCAGTGTAAGAACAGCGATTAATACAACAAACTTTTTCATTGGTTAGGTTTTTAGGAGCTTGTTTAAACTGACTCCTTCCCGATTTACAATGCTTAGTGAACCGTGACGGCGTCTAAAAAATTGTTAAATATCCTTATATTTAACAATTTCTATACCTAGCCAGAGCCCCAAGCTCTTGAAAATCTGTTTGAATTGATTTTAAACAAGCTCTAAATTCAGAAGCAATAAATATTAAAACTTCTTAAAAATTATAAGGAATAAAATTAAAAACTATTCCAAGAGCACCCTCGTGTTTTACAAGAATTTAACGCCTATTTTTATGGAGTTGCTTATCTTTACGGCTTCATAAAATTTAAAAATAAATGAGCAGTTCTCCACAGCGATACACGATTACCGCAGCATTACCATACACCAACGGCCCTATACATATTGGGCATCTTGCCGGGGTTTATGTCCCAGCAGATATCTATGCCCGCTATTTGCGAATGCAAGGTAAGGACGTGGCTTTTGTATGCGGAAGTGATGAGCACGGAGTGCCGATTACCATAAAAGCGAAAAAAGAAGGAGTTACCCCACAAGATATCGTTGATAAATACGACGGAATTATACGCCAGTCTTTTGAAGAGTTTGGTGTTTCTTTCGATAATTATTCCAGAACCTCAGCAAAGATTCACCACGATACTGCTTCAGAATTTTTCAAAACAATGTATGAAAATGGAAAATTCATAGAAGAGACTACCAAGCAACTATACGATGAAAAAGCACAACAGTTCCTGGCCGATAGGTTTGTAACAGGCATCTGCCCTAAATGTGGAAATGAAGAGGCTTATGGCGATCAATGTGAAAATTGCGGTACTTCATTAAATGCCACAGACCTTATAAATCCTAAATCGGCAATAACCGGAGAAGTGCCAACTTTAAAAGAAACACGCCACTGGTTTTTACCCTTAGATCAATACCAGGAATGGTTAGATGAGTGGATTGTAAAAGGCCACGCCCACGACTGGAAAAGCAATGTGCACGGACAGGTAAAATCCTGGTTAAATGACGGCCTGCGTGCTCGTGCGGTAACCCGGGACCTGGATTGGGGAATTCCCGTGCCCGTAGCAGGTGGCGAGGGAAAAGTGCTCTATGTATGGTTTGACGCGCCTATTGGTTACATTTCTTCTACGAAAGAATGGGCCGAGCGGGAAGGCAAAGATTGGGAGCCTTACTGGAAAGACGAAAACACAAAGCTTGTCCATTTTATAGGAAAAGATAATATCGTTTTCCATTGTATCATTTTCCCGGTCATGCTGAAAGCGCACGGTGATTATATTTTACCCGAAAATGTACCCGCCAACGAATTTCTTAATTTGGAAGGCAAAAAACTTTCTACCTCCAAAAATTGGGCAGTTTGGTTACACGAATATTTAGAAGATTTTCCCAATCAGCAAGATGTGTTGCGCTACGTGCTAACCGCAAATGCACCCGAAGCGAAGGATAACGATTTTACCTGGAAAGATTTCCAGGCGAGGAACAATAACGAATTGGTTGCCATTTTTGGAAATTTCATTAATCGCGTGGTGGTGCTTACCAATAAATATTACTCCGGAATTGTTCCAAAACCAAATGATTATACCGAAGTTGACGAGCAAACCATCGCCCAACTAAAAGCTTATCCCGCGGTAATTGCAAGTTCTATTGAAAAATATCGTTTTAGAGAAGCCCAGGGAGAATTGATGAACCTGGCTCGCTTAGGAAATAAATACCTGGCCGATGAAGAACCCTGGAAACTGATTAAAACCGATGAAGAACGGGTAAAAACCATTATGTATGTGGCTTTACAAATAGCCTCTGCTTTGGCCACTTTAAGCGAACCCTTTCTGCCATTTTCTTCAGTAAAACTTCAGAAAATATTGAATTTTTCTGACGCGGAAAGCAAGCTTTCTGGCGAAGAGCATTCGCAATGGAATAAGATTGCTACCCGCGATTCCCTGCTGCCTGCCCATCACCAAATTGGGAAAGCAACATTACTCTTCAGCAAGGTAGAGGACGAACAAATTCAAAAACAATTAGAGAAATTGGAAGCTACAAAAACAGCCAATGCGGCCGCAGACAAACAAGTAGAACCACAAAAAGAAACTGCCTCTTTTGAAGATTTTACTAAAATGGACCTTCGGGTGGGCACCATTATCGAAGCTAATAAAATGCCAAAAACCAGGAAATTGATGGTGATTAAAGTAGATACCGGTTTAGATAAAAGAACAGTGGTTTCTGGAATTGCAGAGCATTATAAAGCCGAAGAGATTATTGGAAAAAAAGTAACCGTTTTAGCCAATTTAGCCCCAAGAAAGTTAAGAGGTGTAGCAAGCGAGGGTATGATTCTAATGACAGAAAACGCAGAAGGAAAACTTGTTTTTGTAAATCCCGATGAAGATGGTGTGGAACCAGGAACAACGATTAATTAGTTCTCGACTGCAGCCTGTATTGAGCGAAGCGGAAGTGCTCAAAACTAACTGTAAAACACAAAACCTCACAGGCTTCATCCCGTATAGCTATCGGGACTGTGAGGTTTAACTTTAGAAAATGCTCAAAATCGCCTATCATCCCATCTACAAACATCCTTTACCGGAAGGCCACCGCTTTCCCATGGAAAAATATGAGCTCTTGCCCAGGCAGTTATTACACGAAGGCACTTGTAGTGAAGCAAACTTTTTTAAACCCGATTATCCCGACGAAAAATACATTCTAAACGTGCACGATATCGACTATTTTGAACGTCTTAAGAATTTAGAATTAAGTGGAAAGGAAATCAGGAAAAGTGGTTTCCCTCTTTCAAAGGAACTGGTACAACGGGAAATGATTATTGCCGATGGCACGATGAAAGCTGTTCATTATTCCCTGGAACATGGAGTTTCCTTTAACATTGCCGGAGGAACACACCACGCGTACTCCAACCGGGCAGAGGGTTTTTGTTTGCTCAATGACCAGGCTATTGCCGCCAGGTACCTTCAACAAAATAATTTGGCACAAAAAATCCTTATTGTAGATTTAGATGTACATCAGGGGAATGGTACCGCTGAAATCTTTCAGGATGATCCCTCGGTATTTACCTTCTCCATGCACGGAAAAGGGAATTATCCTTTTAAAAAGGAAAAATCAGATTTGGATATTGAAGTGCCCGATGGCAGCGGCGATGAAAAATATTTAAAAAAGCTGAAAGACACGTTACCCAACTTAATAGCAGAACAGCAACCCGATTTCATCTTTTATCTGTGCGGAGTAGATATTTTGGAAACCGATAAACTTGGCCGACTCTCTTGCAGTATTAATGGATGTAAAGAGCGCGACAGATTTGTGTTGCAAACCTGTCACGATCTAGGCATCCCTGTGCAATGTAGTATGGGCGGCGGGTATTCTAACGAAATAAGATTTATTATCGATGCCCACGCCAATACGTATAGGCTGGCAAAGGAAATCTATTTTTGACCCAACAGTAACAATTCATTGCACACCACCTCGGTAATATACCGTTTTGCTCCGTCTTTATCATCCCAACTACGGCTGGTTAGCTTTCCTTCTACTCCAACCTCTTTGCCTTTATTTACATATTTCTCCACCAATTCAGCGGTTTTCCCCCAGGCTATAATATTGTGCCATTGCGTATCGGTTATTCGTTCCCCGCTTCCGTTTTTGTAACTTTCATTGGTTGCTACCGAAAATTTAGCGAGTTTCTTTCCCGATTCCAGGTTTACGATCTCAGGCTCTTTTCCCACATTCCCGATCAACTGTACTTTGTTTCTAATAGTGCTCATAACGTATTAATTTAAAAAGCTGAAAATCGTTAGTTCATTTCAACAAGACAAACATAGCACCGCATTTCAGTATTAATCGTCTGGTAATTATTTGTTTACGTTTAAAGACGTTTAGAAACGTTTGGAAACGGATTTTTAAAGGCGTAGATGGGAACTATAGATAATTTTACACCGAGAAAGTTAAATCTCTCTATTGGATAGTGTCTAATTTTTTTACGAAGCATTTATCTCATATCGCTAAATTAATATCGATTCTTGTCGATTGTCAACCAGTCAAGATAAAATCTTCAATTAGAATGAACGTGGTGCAATGTTAATGCCTTTATCGCTTTTCAAGACAAGGCTTACCTAACTAAACGGTCAAAACCGATGCAATTATAAAATTACTCTTTGGAATTCTTATCTTTCTTCGGGTTATGATTCAAAGCTTTTTTTAAATTATTATTGAATTTTGATAAATTCTGTTTATTTGCTTCTAAAACATCTTTCTTTGACTCTTTTTCTATTTCCTCAGGAGTCATATTTTCAGCATCAATATAAGTATCAGGTCTACTTTTTTTAATAGATTTAATCATATCTACTTTAGCAAATTGTTCTTTTTGTTCTAATGCCAACTTTTTTAGATATTCAAAGCGCTGTAAGTTTGTAGCTCTATTTTTTATTAATTCAGCGTTGATCGATTCTAAATTTGTCATAATTAACAAATCGTTTATACTTGAGAAATCACGCATATTCTTACCATTTAATGCGTGGTGAGGATTTGCTTCCTTCCATTGCTTAGCTGTATATCCATATAACGCCATATTTAACAGATCAGCTTCATTAGCATACTCTATCCACTGTTTATCCACCTTGTATTTACTATGGGGTATGATATGTTTTTGAACAGCGTCCGTATGCAATGCATAATTAACCTTACTCATTAACCTTCTGATATCCCACTCAAGATTATACTTATTACTTTCTACTTCTTTTAATCTCTGATATTCTTTTACAATGTAAAGCTGAAAAACTGGACTAATCCACATCCCAAAATTAAAAGCTATATCTTTATGAGCGTATGTTCCACCATATCTACCAGTTTTTGCGGTTACACCTATAGAATTAGTCTTACTTACCCACTCTTTTACACTTACCTTAAAACTATTAACTCCGGATGCATTTCTAATATGATTGTCCGTAAATACACCTAAAGATAAAACAGAACCGAATTTTCGTTCGCCCCGCCCCTAAAGGGAGCGAAAACCCATATAATTTGAGCAATTGTCAAGGATAAGTACACCCTTTAGGGGCGGGGAAAGACTTATTCGGAATTGAATTTTCAACTTGGGTAAGATAACGGACAATCATAATTTCTAATTATGGCGAATTCGCCATAATTAAAATCTGGATTATTTAAGTTTTCCCAGGCTGCCAAATAATCTAAAGTGTTACCATTTCTAAGCCAATCACTTATAAAAAAATCTCCATCCTTCGCCTTTATCATGTCGGTCAAACATATATAATCTTCATCTTTAACCTTAGTTAGAGATATTTCTACGTCATCTACGATTAATTTTTGCATCTTACTCATTAATTAATTGATAGAGGTCGCTATTTAGTTTCATACCTTAGTAACCAATAAACAAGGGATATTATGATTAATTTTGAAGGACAAAATGCCCAAGAGTTCTATGCTCGGTTCAATTCTGTGGATCCTTGTAAGGAATA
>JGI1221J11331_1000497_pt1 | contig 13098 bp, 9 predicted proteins | sample LakVidmifraction_4_FD_11331 | JGI IMG/M metagenome (IMG submission 11331) | reverse complement strand
TGCACATTTAACACCTTTACTTGATTTTGCAGATATGGATGGCGCTTTGTTATTAAAAAATAATATTGCTGATGGTGTGAAATTAAAAAATGGAAACATCATATTTTCAAATACAAAAGGAATTGGTGCTGAATTACTTCTCTAAAAAAATAATTAGATGATTTTTTGCAAAAATTTAACATATTAATTTTTTGCAAATTGTTTTTTATTGTATCTTTGCTTTGGTAAGTTTCATAGCTTACCATCTTTTTCATAGCAATTTTCCTCACTCTTAGGAGTGAGGTTTCTTTTTTTATATACTTTCCTATTAGATTTTATAAGTACCTTTGCCCGCTCAAATACTAATATAAATTATGTTTTTAGGAATTACAATTACAGAATGGGTTGGGTATGCCGCCTCTTTAGCACTTATTATTTCATTTATGATGAAAAATATAAATACCCTCCGAATTATCAATTCCTTAGGCGCTATACTTTTTGTGGTTTATGGAATTATGCTGCAGACTTCTTATCCAATTATTATTACAAATGGATTTATTTTAATGGCAAATATTTATTATTTGACGTTTAAAAGAAAAGTTGCCGCCTTATAATTATTGGTGCGGCCATAAAATTAAAATTGGTTTAATGGGAAGTTTTATGTTGTACTACTTCAAACAATTCTCCACCTTCACATTTGATGGTTTTATAGGGGAATTTTAAAATAAGTGCATAATCATGAGTTCCCATCAATATGGTTTTTCCGCTGTCGTGAATATCTTTCAACACATTTAATACGTCAACCGAAGTTGCAGGATCTAAATTTCCTGTAGGTTCATCAGCTAAAATTAAATCGGGATCATTTAATAACGCCCTTGCAATGGCAATTCTTTGCTGTTCACCGCCCGATAATAAATAAGGCATTTTAAAACCTTTCGTTTCCATGCCAACTTTTAACAGCACTTCATTAATTTTTTCTTTCATTTTCACTTCATCTTTCCATCCGGTTGCTTTCAATACAAATAGTAAGTTGTCATAAACACTTCTGTCATTCAACAACTTAAAATCCTGAAATACAATACCAAGTTTTCGGCGCAGAAAAGGTATTTCGTCCTCTTTTAAAGTTTTTAAATTAAACCCAACGATGCTTCCTTCACCTTTGTCTAATGGCAAATCTCCGTACAAAGTTTTCATTAAACTGCTTTTTCCACTTCCGGTTTTTCCAATTAAATAAACAAATTCACCCATGCTTATTTGCAAGTTAACATTGGCCAAAACCAAGTTTTCTCTTTGATATATTTGTGCATTTTGNAGGGAAAGAATGACTTCTGACATAGTACGCGCTGTTTTTGACAAAACTAGATATTTTAAAGTAAAGTATCAACATTAAAATAATTAATAATACAGCTACTTTTTATAATATTTAGTGTTTAACTCCCAAAACATTAAATGAGGAATACTTATTGATACCATTTTGTTAAAAAATAATTTTGGGTAAGGCAATTTCGAAAAAAAAATGCGTTATTACATAATAGTTAAAACTTTCAATTTTTATTAAATATGAATTATAGAAAAATTGTCCTTCCTTTAGTTGTGTTTCTTACAACCCTTATAATTTCAGCACAGCAAACGTCAATTTACACAAACTCACTTGCAGATTATAACCATGCAATAGAATTGTACCAAAACAAAGCGTACTTAGCTGCTCAGGAAAAATTCATTGATATAAAACCTCAATTCGACAATTCGGATGAATTAAAAGGCAACTGCGACTATTATATTGCCAATTGCGCCATTCGGTTAGAACAGCCAAATTCTGATGAATTAATGCAGGAATTTGTTGAGAAATATCCAACCAGCACCAAGCATAACAGAGCTTCTATAGATATTGCCGACTATTATTTTAAAGTTGGGAAATACGGTTATGCCGCAAAATGGTATGCAAAAGTTAACATGACCAGTTTAACTATTAGAGAGGAAGAAACCTTTAATTTTAACTATGGCTATTCTTTATTCGCCACCAAAAACTACGCAAAAGCAAAATCCTATTTTTTAAATTTATTAGATTCGCAAGAATATGGCACGAAATCTAAATATTATTATGGCTATATTGCTTACAATCAAGATGATTATGCAACTGCCAATGAATATTTGGGCGAAGTGGCTGATGATGTTTCCTATAAAACAAATGTCTCTTACTATTTGGCTGACATGAATTTTAAATTGGGAAAGTTTGACAAAGCCATTGAAAATGGTTTGCCGTTGCTTCCAAAATCAAAAGGAATAGAACATTCTGAAATTTCCAAAATAGTGGGCGAAAGTTATTTCAATCTTCAAAAATTTGAAGAAGCAATTCCTCATTTAAATAATTATAAAGGACAGCGAGGTAAGTGGAATAATACCGATTATTATTTGTTGGGATACGCGTATTACAAACAAAACGACTATGAAAATGCCATAAGCAATTTTAATAAAATAATTGGCGGAAACAATGCTGTGGCACAAAATGCTTATTATCATTTGGCGGAATGTTACTTAAAACAAGATAAAAAACAAGAAGCTTTAAATGCCTTCAGAGATGCTTCACAAATGCAGTTTGAACCTGAAATTCAAAAAGATGCATGGTTAAATTATGCTAAATTAAGTTATGAAATTGGAAACCCTTATAAAAGTGTACCAGATGTTTTAAAAGAATATATTGATTTGTATCCAAATTCAACTTATAGAGATGAAATCAACGATTTAATTATTAGCGCCTATATCACTTCTAAAGATTATAAAGGTGCTTTGGACTATTTGAAAGACAAAAAAAACACCAAAGAACGTGCACTTTTTCAAAAAGTGTCATTTTATAGAGGGACCGAACTTTATAATGAAGGAAATTATGATTTGGCAAAAGAAAATTTTGAGAATTCACTTTCAGTTCCTTTAGATGACAATTTTACGGCAAGGGCAACTTTTTGGAAAGCCGAATCAAATTACCTTTTAAACAATTATAGGGAGGCAGCGTCAGATTTTCAAAAATTTGCATCAAATTCTGAAGCTTCAAAAACTCCTGAATTTAAAGAGCTTTATTACAATTTGGGCTATGCTTATTTTAAGCAAAAAGATTATGGTAATGCCATTGAGGCCTTCAAAAAATACAGTACTAAGAATACGGATGATGCTGTTAGAAAAAACGACACTTATTTAAGAATTGGCGATGGCTATTTTGTAACCAGCAGCTACAAAAACGCAATAGAATATTACAGTAAATCCCTTGAAATGAAAGGAATTGACGCCGATTATGCTCAATTTCAAAAAGCGATAAGCTACGGGCTTACAGGAAACGAAAATGCCAAAATAACAGCATTAAACGCCTTTTTAAATTCGGCTGCAAAATCGACCTATAAAGATGATGCCTATTATATTTTAGGAAATTCCTACCTCGAAAAAAATCAAAATGAACTTGCCATTGAAAATTATGACAAGCTCATTGACAACATTAAAAGAAGTCCGCTGGTTTCAAAAGCTATGCTTAAAAAAGGATTGATTTATTACAATAGTAACAAAAATGATCAGGCCTTGGCAACTTATAAATCCGTGGTACAACAGTTCCCAAATTCGACTGATGCCAGACAAGCAGTTAAAAATGCACGACAAATTTATGTTGATTTAGGAAGGGTTGACGAATATGCTTCTTGGGTGAAAACTTTAGATTTCATAAATGTGTCTGATGCTGAATTGGACAATGACACATACGAATCTGCCGAAAAACAATACCTGCAAAACAATCATAAAAAAGCGATTGAAAGCTTTAAAAAATACTTGGNAAGTTTTCCAAATGGCTTGCATGCCTTGAATGCTAATTTTTATTTNGCNCAATCATTATTCTCAGAAAACAANCATTCNGAAGCNATTTCAAATTATAGNTATGTTNTAAATCANCNACAAAATGAATATACAGAAGACGCNCTTTCACGCTTATCNCTGNTTTATTTGGAAAATAACAATTGGCAAAAAGCCATTCCGCTTTTAGAGCGATTGGAAANTGAAGCCAACTTGCCGCAAAACATTATTTTTGCGCAATCAAACTTAATGAAAGGTTATTACGCTGATAAAAATTATGANAAAGCGGTAGATTATGCTGAATTGGTTTTACGAAATTCCAAACTTGAAGACCGCGTAAAATCNGATGCACATGTTATTATTGCGCGNTCAGCAATGAAAACAAACAACGAAACTAAAGCCAGAAATGCTTANAAGGAAGTTGAAAAAATTGCTTCAGGTGAGTTAAAAGCCGAAGCTTTGTATTACAGTGCATATTTTCAAAACAAAGACGGAAGCTATAGAGTTTCAAATGAAATTGTTCAAAAAATAGCTGCTGAATATTCCGCTTACAAATATTGGGGCGCAAAAGGATTGGTATTGATGGCAGATAATAATTACCAATTAAAAGATGCCTATCAAGCCACTTATATTTTGGAGAGCGTCATTAAAAACTTTTCGCAGTTTGATGATGTGGTTGAAGAAGCCACTGCAGCACTTAGGAAAATTAAAACAGAACAGGCAAAAACCAATGAGTCAATTGGTAATTAGTTAATTAGGCAAGTAGGCAATAGGCAATTAGTTAATGAGCAAATTAGCCGATTAAAGAAAAGATAATAGAGACAAATGTTAATAGAAATAAACAGTTCACAGTTCAACAATTAAACAAACAACATAAAAGCAATGCATAAACTCCTTATAACTTCATTTTTAATTTTAGTAACAAGCGTTTCTTTTTCACAGATAACCAAGAAAAGAGACACCCTAAAAACGGAGGAAATCACTGTTGAAAAGCCTTATTCGCCAACTATATCTGATGCTTTTAAGGTAAGATCGAATCCTGATATCGAAAATGAAACAAAAAATTTGGCAAAAGAAAAGGTGAGCTACAGCATTTTTTCTGTTCCCGTAGCCTCCACTTTTAAGCCTTCAAAAGGAAAAGCACAAAGCATTGCAAGAGGGCCAAAAGAACGTTTGTATGAAAATTATATCTCTGCAGGATATGGGAATTTCAATACGCCGTTTGGCGAAGCCTTTCTGCACTCAGGTGACAAAAAATATAATGACTACGGAATTTTCTTAAATCATCTTTCTTCCGAAGGCGGCATAAAAGATTTACTCTTGAACGATAATTTTTCAGACTCAAAAATTGATATTTATTACAAACAATTTGACCGCGATTATAACTGGCAAATTAATGTGGGTGCCCAGCACAAACTGCAAAATTATTACGGTTTGCCTAGTGATGTCACTTTTAATGATGCTTTTATTGAAGCAATGGATGAAAAACAAATTTATAATACCATTTATGGTGGTGGTAAAATTAGTTTTGAAGATTCGTTTTTTCAAGGCGCAACCGCTGAAATTGTAAATTTTTCGGATGATTATAATACCAATGAAATACGTTTGATGGTAAAACCAAAATTAGAATTCCCTATTTCATCGGAAAAAATAAATGGCGAATTTTTAGTAGATCTTATTTCAGGAAGATTCAAACAAAGTTATACAGATGGAAAAGATGTAAATTACAGTTTTTTAAATTTGGGCTTCAATCCGAATTTTGAGATTATTAGGGATAATTTGACTATTAATTTAGGTGCTAAATTATTTTATGCGAACGATTTAGAGCATAAAAATACCGACTATTATGCCTATCCCAATGTTACGGCTTCGATTAAATTGATTGATGATGTGCTTATTTTTGTTGCCGGCGTTACAGGTGATTTGGTGCAAAACAGCTATAAAGATTTCGCCAATGAAAATCCTTTTGTTTCTCCAACATTAACCATTCTGCAAACTGACAAACAATACCGGGCTTATGTGGGAACCAAAGGAAAATTGGCTTCAAATATTGGCTATAATTTTAATGTGAGTCATACTTCCGAAAAAAATAAACCGCTTTTTATTCAAAACCAAACTAAAACCAATGGAACTATAATTGTTGAGAAAGCTTATGAAGCTGGAAATTCATTTGGAGTGGTTTACGACAATCTTAAAACTTTAGTTTTCTTTGGGGAAATAACTATTGATGCTTCGAAAGAATTTAATTTTACCGGATCGTTAAATTATTCAAACCACACACCTGAATCTCAGTTAGAAGCTTGGAATTTACCAACAATGACGGCAACTATTTCAGCCGATTATCAAAATAAAAATTGGTTTGCAGGCGCAAAATTATTTTACAACGGCGAAACCGAAGATTTTGTAATTCCTTATGGTTTATCACCTGAAAATGGCCGAATAGTAATAAACGAATCATATATTGATTTAAATCTTAATGGAGGCTATATTTTTTCTGATAGGTTAACAGCTTTTGCAAAAATTAACAACGCCCTTGGCGAAAAATACCATAGATTTATAAATTATCAGGTGCAGACCTTGCAAATTTTAGCTGGTATCACCTATAAATTCGACTTGTAAAAAACGTACATATAATATGAATTTTTTTATGTAGTTTAGGCTTTCTAAAAACTTCATGAAATGAAACATTCTTTAATTGCAATAAGCATACTTGTTGCACTTTCCTCCTTTACCAGCATTAAAACAATAAAAATTACTGAACCACCAGTAAATAAAGCCGACTCAATCCTTGTAAAACAGCTGTTTAATACAGCTTTAAGCAACGGAAAATCCTATCAATGGCTTGATCATTTATCGAACAACATTGGCGGACGATTGTCGGGTTCACCTGAAGCACAGCAAGCAGTTGAATGGGGTGAAAAATTAATGAAAGACTTAAGTTTTGACAAGGTTTGGTTGCAACCTGTTATGGTTCCACATTGGGTGAGAGGTGAAAAAGAAGAAGCTTATTTTACCGATAACAACGTCAAATATAATATAGCAATTTGCGCTTTGGGAGGTTCAATTGCAACCCCTGAAAATGGAATTTCAGGTGAACTCATTGAAGTTCAAAGTTTGGAAGAAGCCGAAGCTTTGGGTGAAAAATTAAGAGGGAAAATAGTCTTTTTTAATCGTCCATTCGACGACACCCTGATTGAAACTTTTAAAGCTTACGGCGGTTGTGTTGACCAAAGAGGTGCTGGTGCACAAGTAACCGGAAAATTTGGTGTTTTGGGCGCTATTGTCCGCTCAATGACTGGCACTATAGATGATTTTCCACATACCGGAAATATGCGTTATGGAGATATTCCGGAAAATGAAAAAGTACCAACAGCTGCCATCAGTACAAAAGCAGCAAATTTATTAAGCGAAAAATTAAAAGAAAATCCAACGTTAAAATTTTACTTTAAACAAAGTTGTAAAACTTTGCCAGACGCACCTTCATTTAATGTTATTGGGGAAATCACAGGAAGTGAATTTCCTGATAAATTTATAACCGTTGGCGGTCATTTAGATTCTTGGGATTTGGGTGATGGCGCTCATGATGATGGTGCCGGAATTGTACAATCTATTGAAGTTTTACGGCTGTTTCAATTAAATAGCATTAAACCAAAACATACCATTCGCGTCGTTTTGTTTATGAATGAAGAAAATGGCTTACGCGGCGGAAAAAAATATGCTGAAGAAGCTAAAAACAACAACGAAATTCACATTGCTGCTTTAGAGTCAGATTCTGGCGGATTTACACCAAGAGGTTTTTCTTTTGATGCTACCAATAAAAATGCTGATATGTTTTTGAGCTGGAAGCCCCTTCTTGCACCTTATGGATTGCGTGACATATATGAAGGACATACTGGTTCCGATATTGGTCCGCTAAAATCTGAAACCATTTCTCTATTCGGGTACAGGCCTGATTCCCAAAGATATTTTGAATACCATCACGCAGCAAATGATACTTTCGATAAGGTAAATAAACGCGAACTTGAACTGGGAGCAGCTTCAATGGCATCATTAGTTTATTTGTTGGATAACTATTTAAAATAACCTTAAAATGACAAAAACAATTTTACTGCTCTTGTTAATTACAGGAATTTCTTGCGCAAAGAAAGAAAAAGTGGACACCATTGTAATCAATGCCACTATTTATACTGTAAATACTCATTTTGACAAGGCTGAAGCATTTGCCATAAAAGACGGTAAAATTTTTGCGGTAGGAACCACCTCAGAAATCGAGGCCAAATATGATGCACCAATCATAAATGACGCAAAAGGTAAAACCATAGTCCCTGGATTTATTGATGCACACTGCCATTTTTTTGGCTTGGGATTGCAACAACAAAAAGTGGATTTAACAGACACTAAAAGTTTTGATGAAGTTGTAGAACGGATTGTTGATTTTCAAAAAGAAAATAATGTTGCTTATATCACAGGACGCGGATGGGATCAAAATGATTGGGAGGTTAAAGAATTTCCAACAAAAGAGAAACTAGATAAATTATTTCCAACAACTCCCGTTGTTATTGGAAGAATTGATGGTCACGCGATGTTGGCAAATCAAGCCGCAATAGATTTAGCAAGTGTTACCGAAAAAACGCCTTTTTCGGGAGGAGAAATACTTCAGAAAAACGGAAAATTAACTGGCATATTTATCGATAACCCAAAGCGTTTAATAGTTTCAAAAATTCCGGTTCCTTCGCAAAAAGAAAATATTGAAGCTCTGAAAGATGCAGAAAGAATTTGTTTTGATTTGGGATTAACAACCGTTGATGATGCCGGACTTTCAAGAGAAATTATTGAGTTAATAGACAGTTTACAAAAAGCAGGAACCTTGAAAATGAGAATTTACGCCATGGTTTCCGTAAATGATGAAAACATTGATTACTTCTCCAAAACAGGCATTATTAAAACCGACCGTTTAAACGTGCGTTCCTTTAAAGTTTATGCAGACGGCGCATTGGGCTCTCGCGGTGCCGCTATGAAAAAACCATATAGCGACCAGCACAACCATTTTGGAGCTTTGGTGACACCTTTGGAAAAACTTAAGGAATATGCCGAAAAAATTGCTTTGACAGACTTTCAGATGAATACCCACGCCATTGGCGATTCCGCAAATTTTGTGATGTTAAAAACCTATAAAGAAGTTTTAAAAGGAAAAAAAGATAGACGTTGGAGAATTGAACATGCGCAAATTATTGACACTACAGATTTTAATTATTTTGAAAATATTTTACCTTCCGTACAACCTACACACGCAACATCTGATATGTATTGGGCACAAGACCGGATTGGCACCGAGAGAATTAAAGGAGCTTATGCCTATAAAAATTTATTAAACACCTATGGAAAAATAGCCTTGGGAACAGATTTTCCCATTGAAAAAGTAAGTCCGCTTTTCACTTTTTACTCGGCAGTTGCCCGAAAAGATTTAAATAATTTTCCTGAAAATGGTTTTCAAATGGAAAATGCCCTGACACGTGAAGAAACTTTAAAAGGAATGACCATTTGGGCGGCTTATGCTAATTTTGAAGAAAATGAAAAAGGCAGCATTGAAGTCGGAAAAATGGCAGATTTTATCATACTTGATAAAAATATAATGGAAATTGAAGCGCATAATATTCCAACCATAAATGTTGATGAAACTTATGTTGGCGGAGAAAAAGTGAAGTAATTATTTCTAAGCTGGCAAATGGTATTTTTTTACTGAAGTAATTAATTTTTCTGATAGTTGAAACAACCATTTTAACTGTTCCGAAACCAATAACGTTTCTTTTAGCTTTGCTCCGGTAGTCACAGAATGCTCCTCACCCATTGCTATTTCAATGTCACTTTTTTTCGAAAGCTTTTCAAAAAAAGCATCGTATAAATTTTCTGCGGCCTCAACATTCGTTGGATTTATTGCTTTTACTTGTTCGGTTTGTTCCAATACCTGTTTTGCTAGTTCAAGATTTACACAAATATTTTCAACATAAATATTAAATTCTGCAGGCACTTCAGAGGTTTTATTGTTTTTAATAAAAGTTCCTAAAGCTGTTAAAGAAGATAAAAATGTATTGTTAAAAACAACAATTTCATAAATTGTAGAGAGTTCTACTTGTTTGGATTTTGGATCCTGACTCATTCGTTGAAATGCCGCATTCAAACCTCCTATATTTAAAAAAGCTTCTTTCCTTGACAATTTATAGGCTGTGGACACCTCTCCCTTTTTCTCATAAAAAATCGCTACCTGCTTTAAAAAATTTTGATTCGATGCAATGGCTTTACTGAAATTTTCACTGATATTTTGAAATTGCCAGGTTGGCCATAAAAAATAATTTGAAGCAAATGCTAATGAGGCGCCAATTAAAGTATCAACAATTCTAAACTGAACAACCGATAAGATATTGGGTTCAAACAAGGCATACACAAAAATAACGTTTAAAGTGATAAAAACAGCGGCATTTCTATAATTTAGCTGAACTAAAGAAAAAGCCAATGGTAAAGAAATTATGGTAATTATTCCATAAACAGTAGTGTTTTGGGTAATCAATATGATTACGGTTGCAATTGCGGCGCCAATTAAGGTGCCAACAACCCTATGAATAGACCTTGATTTTGTTAACCCAAAACTAGGGCGCATTATGATAATAATAGTCAGTAAAATCCAATAAGGATTTTGCATGGAAAATGATTTTCCAATAACAAAACCAAGCAAAATAACAATCGCCAATCGCAATGAATGCTTAAATATGGGCGAATTAAGACTAAAATTTTCTGTTACCTTCTTGAAATCATAATCTTGTGGCGTAATAAATCTATTTGCTTCCTTAGCACTTAAAATTTCATCATTTTTCCTGTAATTATTGAGTACACGCTCGATTGCCGTTACGTTTTGCGCCTGTTTCTCTAGATAATTTTTCAGATTTAGCAACATTAAAGTTCCCGTCCTGGCTTTTGGAAGACCAACTAAAATGCGATAATAATCAATATGCCTGTCAATGTTTCTTGAAATTTCGGGAATTCTATCATTTGCTTTCAGTTTTTCTTCTTTTCTGATCACTTTTGAAATGTGCTCCAATTGATTCGCAATTTCTAAAACCAGCAGTTTAAACTCTTCTATTTTCTCTTTATGTTTTTTAAACACCTCATCAAACTTATCATACTCTACCGGGTTTGCAATGGCAAGTTCCAATATGTCAACCAATTCAGTAAAAATTAAATGATGTCTTCTGGTTCTGTTAGAGAATCTTGATTTACCGCTGCTCGTTAAAATGATTTCCCTAAGCGTTTCATGAAGTTCATTTATTTCAATTTGAAGCTCAAATAATTTATGCCGCAATTCGTCCCTATTTCCCGAACCTCCAAACAATTCGGCTCGAATTCTTAAATACCCGGCAGTTTTTTCAATGGTTTTAGCAAATAATTGATCGACTTGAATTTTTGGAAAAAGAAGTAATTTTAAATACGTTAGCGATAAATACCACAATCCGCCCAGCGAAATTAATGAAGCATGCAACACTAAACTAAACTCGGAATAATCATGGATAAAACTTAAAACAATGGATAATAACCCCACAAATGAAATTAATGAGGCCCTAAAACCGAAAACTGAAATATAAGAGACAAGAAACACAAAAATGCCCAATAAAGGCAGTAACAGCCATAAAATATTCGCGACTGAACCAAAGAGCAATGTTAAACCAAACGATAGAAATGTGGCGATTAAAATACCGAAAAATACGTGTTTGTTACTTCCCGGAACATCAGTTGGCGAACAAAACAATACGCCAAGCGCAATGCTAATACCAATATGTATATTATCCAAAATATAGTTACTCAAAAAAACAGGTATTATCATCGCCAATGCCAATACAATTCCTTTCAGAAAATCTAAACTTTTAAAAAATCTATTTACCGATTCTATCATAAAACACTTTTGGTTGGCAAATTTACATCAGATTTTTTATTTCATTTGGTTTTTGTCTTTATATTGGCACATTTAACAAATCTTTTAAAAAAATAAAGCTAAATAATTACCAATGTTCATCCATAAACACCCTTATAAACCATTCATTCCTAAAAATGCAACCAAGCTCATTGTTGGCACATTGCCTCCTCCCCGATTTTCGACGGAAAATTTAAAAAAAGGAGATGTCAATTTTTGTTACGGAAGCATTGACGGGCAATTATGGAAAATTTTAGATGAGCTATTTAAGCTGAAGTTGCATTTTGAAACTACAGATTTCGCTATCCAACAGCGAAAAGATTTTTTAATTCATAATAATATTGGCATTTGTGATATTGTTGAATCATGCGAACGAAAAAAAATAGATGCATCAGATTTGGGAATGGAAAATATAGTGTTGCGAGATTTACTGTTTTATATCAAAAATAACACTTCTGTTCATACGCTTTTACTAACAGGAGGAAATAGTAAAAACGGGCCTGAATATCATTTAAGAAGACAATTAAAAGAGAAAAAAATTACCATAAAATCAATTTCTGCTGAAACTCCAAAAATTCATGAATTTGAATTCAAAGAAAATGAAATAAGCAGAAAAATAAAAGTAATTTCATTAACAGCACCTTCCGGAAGTGCAAACAGGGCTGTTGGAAGCAACCCGCAATACCAACATTTAAAAAAACAACACCCTAAACTCAATACGTTTGACTTTAGGGTGTTGCAATATAAAAAGATCTTCTAATTATTTATGTGATCCGTCGCAAAACGGTCCGTTTTTGGTTTGTTTACAAGCACATAAATACTTAGTTTCTGTTTTTTCTGCTATAAAAACTATTGGACTCATTCCTGAGCCTTTGTGTAATCCGTTGCAAAATGGCTGAGTTTCAGACAAACCGCAAGTGCACCAAGCGTATTTTTTTCCTTCTTCTAATTCAACGGCTAACGGATTATTTCCGGCTCTTTTAGGTAATTCCATTTTTTATTTTGTTTTTAGTTATGTTTTTAAAGGTATTAATCTAAAAATCAATTCACAAATTAATTAAAAAGTATTTAATTCATAAAAAAGATGCCTTCAATAAAAAGCTATTCGGTTTGTACCGTATTAACCTTATATTCGCAAATCAAAATTTTAATTCACAACTTATGAAATCATATTTTTCACTTTTGCTGTTCATTTTTTTTATCTCTTGTAACAATGATGGCTCAAAAGACAACATCCAAACCGAAGAGGATATTATTCAATATATTGACGATAACAATTTGGATGCTGCAAGAAGTGATTCCGGACTGTATTATGTTATAGAAAAACAGGG
>JGI1221J11331_1000496_pt1 | contig 13098 bp, 9 predicted proteins | sample LakVidmifraction_4_FD_11331 | JGI IMG/M metagenome (IMG submission 11331) | reverse complement strand
ACGCTGTTCGGCTTGGCCAATCTGGTACTGGCACGTAGGCTAAATCCGTCTCCATGTTCTTAAAATGTGCCTAAAAGGCGAAATTAGGGCAAAAAAGCGGCGATTTCATCACTAAAACAGAAATATTGAGTGCTGAACGAGAAAGTCGATTATTTCTCAAGCCGAATTCCATGGGCTTGCGATTAGTTGCCGTCTTTCTTTAATTAATCAGCGTTTCCCTAGAAAAGAATGATATGTGGAAGTTGGTGTGGGTCGGTTTAGCATGCTTGATAAATAGATTTGTAAGCTTTCTAATGGTTACAGTCGCGCAAATAGCCCAGTGCATCAAGACGAGGTAATCATGAACTTTGGTAACAGTTTTCTGGTTAATAATTGTGTATTTTTGTTTTTTTAGAGGTTGTGGAAACATGATCAGTGGAGTCGCATGGTATTATAATTTCAGTCTGGTCTTTTTTTGGGAGTCTGATAATGCTCAATTTCGCGCTTAGTAAAATATCCGTTTTTTTGTTTTTTTGTTTTTTGTTTTCCTCCTCTCAAGCTTTTGCAAGCACACCATATTTAGCATTCTCTGACCTCATGAGCGGTCCTGATACGGGGCTGAATGATGGAAAAGGAAGCGGCGTGATTGTTACGGTTTGGGGACAAAACCTTGGCGCACAGAGCAGTGCGAATAACTTATATTTTACTGATAGTGCTGGAGAAGAGCATCTGGCAGTAATTTATTATTGGAAAAATGCGAACGGCGAAGCTCCGTCTGGACCTGCTAATCTCTATTCATCTCATGAAATGCAAGAAATCGCATTCTCCATTCCTAGGTCTCATTATGGTGTTGGGAAAATACAGATCCAGGTAGGTGATAAACGCTCAAATGAACTTCCATTTACGGTCCGGACCGGCGATATATATCATATCAAAGATACTGAGGGAGTGGGTGGGAATGGTTCTTGGTCTAAGCCTTGGCAATCCGTGGATGATGCACTTTCAAAAGCGGGAGCGGGGAGTACGCTCTATATTCATAACGTAAATGTAGGAGGTTTCAAGTCCCCGGCAGATCGAGGCATTTACTGGAATAACAGCGACGCAAGCAGTGGCAAGAATAATCAGTACTCTCTAGTGTCGTATCCAGGATTTCAGCCAAAAGTGATAGCGCAAAAAGGAATATCTAATTATACAACTGAAGGCATGGTTGTGTCTAAATTGGATATCTATTCGTCTAACTACTTGGCTGTGGATCTTAATGGTCAGCCGGTTGGGCCTGTAATTAGTCCGGGTGATACCTTTGGAATACAGACCTCCAAAAATGGTCGTGCCATAGCTAACCGTATTGGAGATATTCCAGGCGGATGTGCAAATAAATGGAATGGTGCGATAAATGGAAATGCCACTTATGGAGATCGTGTATCTAACTTTAAGGCACTTGGAAATGAAATATACGACTATGGGTGTGAGGGGACAAGTAAGTTACATCATACAATTTATCTTTCCGTGAGAAGTAAGTCTGGGTTAGTTGTAGAGCCATGGGAGTGGGGTTACAACTACTTGCACGGAAATAAGGCCAAATTTGGAATTCATCAATATGATGAAAATGAAGGTTGTGGGAATATTTCAGGCCCAATAAAGATATATAATAATGTTATTCTTGAGCAGGCTGGTGCGGGTATTAGTGTAGGTTCTACCTGTGGTTGGTCGATGGATGTATATATAGAAAATAATGTTTTGATTAATGTTGGGCTGGCAGCAGCGTGGGATGGGATAAATACCTCTAGCTCAGTAGAGGAAAATGGAGGTATAGCCTTTCGGGATGCAGGTCTGTTAGGGACTATGTATGTATATAATAATTTGATTTATCACCCGACTCCAGATGGACAAAAACTAGGAGGAAAAGGATGTTTGAATTTCAACGCAAATGGAGATAATGTTTCGGTTTTGTGGTCTAAAAATATTTGTGTAATTAAAGATGATGGCGTGTTTGTAGGCGCAGGGTTTAATGCTGATAATAAACTAGATAATGTAGAGGGCGATTTTAATATATGGTATTTTTCAGGATCACCAACTAAGACACTTCCTAGCTGGGATGCTCACGGAATGAATGTTGACCCGGAGCTTTCGTTTAAGGGGGCCCGGGTTTATTTAAACACCCAATCTCTCGCTTTTACGCAGGGTTTTTTGGGTGCCGACACGGAGATTCCAGTTCAGCTTGGGTATACATCGAATCGTGATATTTATGGAAATGTTAGGTCAAAAGATACACTTCAGATTGGGCCGGTGACATATACTGTGGCTTATCCAGAGGCACCAACAAACTTACTCATTAGGTAGGTATATATTTTATGGATTTTAGCTCCGGGCTGATGGTCTTCGTTTATGGTATATTACAGAAGAGACTCTTGCGAATAAATAGACATATGTTAAAGCTATTGAGATGACGGTTATATGTATATTGTTTTTTTCAAATTTAATTCTTGTAATAATAAATACTAAAACAAGAGATAAGAACAAAAAGGAAATTCCTAAAGTATTTAAGGATAAAGACAATGATATTGCAGATAGGAAGATAATGACCAGGTTGGTAACCGATATTAGTGCAGTTTTCGAATGAAAAAATTGGGACATTGTTGCTACGTCCTGTTTTCCGTGCCAAGATTCTCGTTCAAAAAATTGTAATATTGTTTTTGGGTATCCCTGATGAAATGCTTTCAGGTTAGATTCTTTAAATAATTTAATGTTGTCTTGTTTTGCTCTCTGGCATAAATCGAAATCTTCTGCGGTATGTAATTGATCATTAAATCCTCCCAGTTTAATGAATGCCTTTTGGGGGATAATAAGATGCCCTGAATTTATATAGTTCTTGTTGTTAGTCTTTAGTTTTGAAAACCAGTATCGTTCAATAAATGATGGGTTTTTTGATACTAGGCATGAGCTTCCTGTGATATATAAATAGTCGTCTGGCCAAAATGAACTTATATTTATAAATGTTGTACCCCAATCTTCATCAAGAAAAATGTCGGCATCAATGAATGTTAAGAACGGTGCGCGCGCATGTTTGGCGCCAAGGTTGCGTAATCCGGCTATAGTTGCATTGGCATCTATATACACCCGAGCATCGAGTTTCTTTGAAAAACATATTGTGTTGTCGGTTGATCCATTGTCGACAACAATAATTTCTATTTTTAATAGTTGTGTTGCTGCATACAATGAGTCAAGTGTTTTTGTGATGTAATGCTCTTCGTTTAGAGCAGGGATTATAAAAGAAATTAGTGGCTCGTTTAACTCCAAATGTTGTTGAGTGAGATCTGTTTCTGGCTGATTGTACATTAAAGTGACCTTTTATTTTTAACGAAAGCGGGGTTTCCGACAAGTATAGATCCCCGTTCAAAGGTTGATATCACAGTGCTGTTGGCCCCGACTATTGTTTTGCTCGCAACATTACAGAGTATTACAGCGGTGTTCCCCACCCAGCAATCTTCACCTATTTTGATCTTTTCAAAAAACCCTTCCTGTTCTTGAATTAGTTTACTTTCGTCTGAAAATTCGTGTTGCCTTTTTCCACTCAGGACATGAACGCCGCTACCTAGTAGCGAGTTGGCTCCAATCGAACATTTTCCTATATTACACTGCGGTCCAATATAAACCCCCTTCTCAATAGTCGTGTCAGCATGGGAAAATATTGTAAGAAATCCTACTGAAATTTCATCAGAGGTGTCTGTGCACGCTAGGCGGTAGAAAGCCGCACGAATGTATATCCCTGTTTTTCCTGGGATGAGACTCAGAGCTTGTGAAAAGGACATAAACACTGCGTCGGTGGTACCGGTCAGGCAAAGTAGCAGGTAGAGGGTATAAACAGGTAAAACCAATAAAAGAAACCCGGTCTTTATCGTGCGCTTTATGATTTTCCGTAGATTCATTAACGATTCAACCTCGCATTGAGCCATGCCTTTTCGCGGGCAAGTTTAAGAGTGTAAATACTTTTTCCTAAACGCCGAAGAATCAGTGTTAACAAACTACCCCAGTTCAGTTCTAGGCTAGTGTTACCGCTAAGTATAAAGTTCTGTAGTGTTGATTCGTGTACCGATGGAGAGCTTATATGGGGGCCGTAGTTTTGCATTAGAATAATTAGGACTCTTGAGAACTGTTTCTCTCTGCTTATTTTTAAAGTTTTGCAAGTTTCGATGAGCCACTCTTCGCCAGTTTTCTGGAAGCGGCTAGCCTTATCTTTAGGGGCGAGTTCTGCAGCTTGAAACATAAGCATAGCCTTGCGTATATCTTGCGCTACCCAGGTGTGGTTAGGGAATTCAAGTGGCTCTGGGTCATCCAGAAATAGTTTCTCGTTATCGCGTATCCATTCGGCGTAGGCCATAAAGGAAGAAGCGGCATACTGGTAGGAGTCGTCCAGCTGTTCTTTGGCTCGTTTTATGTGGAGATAGCGGGTAATAGCAGAAAGTAGAATGAGGTAAGACCAACTGGTCTCCACGTCCAATAGATTACGTCCAGCAATGTTGTCTTTTGGATGAATAGTTCCGCGGACAACTATGTCGGCTTGTGAGAGCCAGTCTTTGTCTGGCTCCAGAATCGAAGCATCAATCAGTGCTATTAAATAATTGCCTGTTCCTCGGGTAAAGGGGTAACGATGTTTAGTGATTTTTTGCCCTTTGACTAAGGCCTTTAGTTTGGGAATATCTTGGCTTTTAATAGTTTGTAGGGCTTCCAGAAATCCGCCGGTACCTTCGTGGGTCGCTACCATCCACCCGGCTAACTTTAATGTTGCCATTTTTGATGTGACAGAACCTGTTAGAAGGTAGTGATAGAGCAGTCCGGTCGTATAGCAATGTTCCGCGGCGGGGCCCCCGCCAGTTTGGCCTGGTGTCGAGCTGGTGTCATTGTGCTTTGTAAACGTACGGTGGTTAGCTGTGAGTGCATCCAGGTAATGGTCGGTATGCCAGAACATCCCATTATTATATTCAGCCCGGTCTTGTTCTGTGTGGTAAATGTCTATATCTGCCACGTGTCTTGCCAGATCGTTCATCAACTCGAACCAACGTTTGTCCCCGGTGAGGGCGTACTGCCTTGCGAAGCCGTATATAGGGTCGTACTGGTTATTGTAGTGGGAGATGTATGGCTGGTCGCCGTCATTCTGGTAAAGCGTTTCATGGTCGGCAAAAATATCGCCAAAGTTACGCCAGCCAAATTCATCAATAACTTCTTTTTTCGCAAAAAAATTTGAGCTCCCGTTTAATCCTTCAGCTATGAGCTCATCCAAAGTGCTCGGTTGGGCGTTCGTCTTGAACCATGGGAAGGCATCGGCTTGCTCATAGGACTCTGGTGTCAGCATCGGCACAAGGGGAGTATAGGCTGTGGCTGTGGCGTTATGTTCGGGGTTGCTTACCATCAAACAGTGGAGCGTTTTCTGTTCTCCGCCCTGTAGCTCATAAGCATTCTTTGCATCTTTCGGGAACAGTCCGATCGTCAGTTTGTTTCCCTCTTTGCGAAGGCTGGTCGGGAAGTTCTGCCAGAAGCCGGGAACTGCGACGTCTAGCTGTCCACAATCGTGCTCGATACTCACCAGCGGATTAGCACGCTTACCTTCTTGCTGCAGCTCGTTCGGGTTAGTGAGCCTGTAACCGCAGAACTGGGTGCTGATTTCCCCGTTAGCGTCTATGTGGTTCCGGCTTTGCCAATTTTCGCCTCCGCTTGAGTCTTGATAAAGATTGAAATCGGAAAGCTGAAAAACGCTTGGATTTTCATCTGTAGCTTGCGGCGTGACTATGGCTTTGCTCGTGGCTGGCAATGTTGTTTCTACCGCAAGTTCCCGAAAGTAAACTGAGCCTGGATCTCCTAGATCCCATAAACCGCCAGGGTGACGGGCGCGTTTGGGGTTGTGAGTTACCAGTTCCACTTGTACTAGCCCCGTTTCCAGGAAAATACGTAGTTCACATTCAAACCGCGCCAACGGTTCACTATTTTGCTTTAGCCATTCGCCTTTTAAAGTCGCGGCGACAAAAACAGAGCCTTCGTGAATAATTTCCCAGCTGGCTTCCGTTTTAACCGTGCAGGGCGCGCCATTCTCATCGCTCAAACTCACTACAGATGGAATAGCTGCGCCTTCGTCGTTATCTACGTGCCAAGCCAAGCTGCTTGGCTGCAGAGTAACTCTACCCGTTGCGGTAGAGATCATAAGGCTTTCAGTCGTCTGATCAATAACAGACTCAGGATTACGGGGGGAGGGCGTTTGGTGTTGGGCCAATACCAGGCTCTTCTTGCTGTTTGAGTCCAAGTTGATTAAAAAACTTGCGTGAACCCAACGTATGCTGCCGTCTGGCCAGTGGGCGAGGGGCTGAAGCTGCAAGCTTAGAGGCTTATGGTCATCCAGCAGCGTTAGATTATGGACGGTCTGAATCGTGCCTTTGGGCAGCGGTATACCAAGGCCTACGGGCTCGTTAATGCGAGCTACGCCGTTTACTTCCTCTAGCTGAATGGCTATTTTTTCCATAAATTTGCCTACTACCTAACGTCCTGTGTGGTGCATAGAATAATCTGCCAGCTTGGTAACATAAAGCGAGGTTTTAGAAATGCCTTCCGTGCTACTAAAAACTCCAAACCATAGGAATAAGCGTCAAGCTCACAGCACCGGCAATCAAGCTCAATGGCACGCCAATTTTCACATAATCTGAGAACTTATATCGCCCCGGCCCATACACCATGAGATTGGTCTGGTAGCCCAGCGGGGTAATGAAAGAGGCTGACGCCGCGAACATGACCGCAACCGCAAAAGGCAGCACGCTTACGTCTAGCTTCTGTGCCAGAGCCAGCGCGATGGGGAACATCAGCACGGCGGCCGCATTGTTGGTGATCATCTCAGTAAACATCACTGTTAATAGATACACCAGAATCAGCACTTGCCACGGGGATAAATCCCCAATCCCTAACAACCCCCCAACAATCCAATCCGCCGCGCCGGTTACCGTCATCGCGTTACCCAGTGCAAAGGATGCCGCTATGACGACCAACACCGGCAAATCCACACTGCGCCGGGCACGACTCGCTGTCATGCAACCGGAAACAATCATGCCGCCGGCTGCCAGAAAAGCAGCCTCCATAATGGGCAACAAACCACTGGCGCTGGCCAACACCATCAAAGCCAGAATACCCAAAGCGGTTGGCGCTTTGCGAAAGTCTGGAGGCGTTGAGTCATTCAGCGCACTCACCAGCAAGAAGTCACGTCGAAAGCGGTATTGTTCTACAAACTGCTGGCTGGTTTCAAGCAGCAAGGTATCGCCCATACGAAAGGTAATATCACCAAGCTTACCGGGAACCCGCTGGCCCCCGCGAGCAAGGGAAAAAATCACGGCATTAAAGCGTGTACGAAACTGACTGTCGCGAATGGTTTTTCCAAGGGCGGGAAACTCCGGCCCTAAAACAACTTCTACTAGGCAGCGCTGGTGATTAGCTACGTCCAGCTTATGCACATTGCCACTGGCAGGTTTCAGCCCCTGAATGCGCCGTAGCTCGCTGGCGCATTCAGGGGCACCAATGAAGTACAGCCTGTCACTGGCTTGTAGTACACGATCAGGGTCAACTACCGTAATTAGTCGACCATCGCGCTCGATTTCCGCCAGATAACCATAGCTAAGGGCGCGCAAACCGGCTTCTGCAATGGTTTTTCCGACCAGGGGCCCAGGGCTGACAACCTCAACCTCAACACCGTATTCCCGAACCTGATCCAACTCTTCTCTTATACCACCGCGGTCTGGCAACAGCTTTGATCCAAATATGACAAGAAAAGCCCCGCCGATCAGTAACAGTGGAACACCAACCCAGGCGAGCTCAAACAACCCCAAGTTGATATCAAGCTCGGACTGCAAGAGGCCGTCGACGACCAGGTTGGTGCTGGTACCAATCAATGTGCAAGTGCCGCCCAAAATGGCCGCATAGCTCAGCGGCAGCAGCAGCTTGGAAGCGGGTATGCCTAGGCGCTGGGCCCAGTCCTGAATAGCAGGGATGAACATGGCGACAACGGCAGTATTGTTCATAAAGGCGCTAAGAATACCCGTTGGGGCAATCATCCTTAGCTGGGCGCCTTTCTCAGTTTTCGGGTGCCCCAGCAAGCGCCGTGCAATCCACTGCACCGCACCTGTTTCTTTCAGGCCCGCAGCAACCACGTATAAGGTAGCAATCGTTATAACGCCCGGGTTGCCAAAACCGGCCAGAGCTTCTGCTGGACTAAGAACACCCACAATCAATAAAAGAGCCAGCGCTGCCATCAGCACAAGGTCTGCCGAATAGCGAGTCAGCATCAGGGTGGACAACACCGAGAACAGCGTTGCCAATGTGAAAATGCCTTGCCATTCCATATAGTGCGGGGTCTCTTGTCTCGGCGCTTGGCGCAGTGGTTACCTTACGATCAACTTCCGCTCGAGAAGATAATTGATCAACGAGTCCACACAGTCCTCCACCGAGGAGCTGGATGTGTCTAAGCTGATTTCCGGGTGGGCTGGTGTTTCATACGGCGAGTCGATACCGGTGAAATCACTTATCTCACCGGCACGTGCCTTTTGATAAAGCCCTTTAGGATCACGCTCTTCACACGTCGATAGAGGTGTATCCATGTAAACTTCAATAAACTCGCCCGCCGGGAAAAGCTTACGCACCAGGCGTCGATCACTGTTGAAGGGTGAGATGAACGCACTCAATACAATCAACCCTGCATCGGCGAACAGTTTACTCACTTCACCAATGCGGCGGATGTTTTCCACCCGATCCTCATCGGAGAAGCCTAGGTCGTTGCACAAGCCATGGCGAACGTTGTCGCCATCCAGCATAAACGTGTGGTAACCACGTTTATGCAATGCTACGTCCAGCGCATTGGCTATGGTGGACTTCCCTGAACCACTTAGGCCCGTAAACCACAGCAGGCAAGGTTTCTGGTTCTTGTTCTCAGCGCGCTGAGAGCGGACAACTTTGTGATCGTGCCAAACAATATCATCTGCCAAAACAGAATCCTTCTGAGGTTAAACAGATTTACATGCCCACTCGGGGTAGTTTTCGCGGATGAAGCGGTTGAGGTTACGCTCTGCTTCGGTGTACTCACGCGCGGGCAAGTCACCCGAGCCATCCAGCGCACGCTCTACCATGCCGGCTGCTACGGTTACGTTGGTAAGCCGATCAATCAAGATGAACGCGCCGGTGCCCGGATGGCTCTGGTAGCTCTCCATCACCACAGGCTCAGTCAACTGCAGGTCACACAAGCCGATGGCGTTCAGCTCTAGCCCGCCGGCGATGTGCTTATGGCGCTCAAGCGTGTTTACGTCAACTTCTTCCAGCACTTCATTGACAAAACAGCGGGTCACTTTGGTGCCCATTTTAATGCCGTACTCACGACCGGGCACCAGTGCTTTCTCATTCATCCACACTAAGTGGGCGGCGAAGCGTTCACCCATGGCGGGTTGCTGGCTTGCATGCACCAGCAGATCCCCCCGGGAGATATCGACTTCATCCTCCAGAGTGATGGTTATTGCGTCGCCCGGCCATGCAAGTTCAATCTCGCCTTCGTAGGTATGAATGCCCTTAACCCGGGAACTCATGCCAGAGGGCAATACCGCTAAGGTGTCACCCTTGTGTATCACACCACTGGCCACGGTGCCGCAGTAGCCACGAAAATCCAGGTTAGGGCGATTCACATACTGCACCGGAAAACGGAAGTCCGTGACGTTCTGATCTTCACGTAGCTCTACAAGCTCCAGAATGTTCATCAGAGTTTCACCGTGGTACCAGGGCATACTGTCGCTCCGGTTCACCACGTTATCTCCATTCAAGGCAGAGATGGGCACGTAGTACACATTCTCCAAGCCCAGTTTCGCGGCGAGTTCTTGGTACTCCGAGCGGATTTTATTGAATACTTCCTCGGAGTAATCCACCAGATCCATTTTGTTGATGGCCACTACGATGTGTTTCAGGCCCAGCAAGCTGACAATAAAGCTGTGCCGGCGGGATTGCGTAAGCACACCCTTACGCGCATCAATCATCACAATAGCGAGATCACACGTGGAAGCGCCGGTGGCCATGTTACGGGTGTACTGTTCATGGCCCGGGCAGTCGGCAATGATGAACTTGCGTTTATCGGTGGAAAAATAGCGATAGGCGACATCAATGGTGATTCCCTGCTCGCGCTCTGAGGCAAGGCCATCCACCAGCAACGCCAAATCCAGTGCTTCACCGGCGTTGCCTTGGCGTTCGTTGTCTTTATGAAGTGACGCAAGGTGATCTTCAAAAATCAGTTTGGAGTCGAACAAAAGACGGCCAATAAGCGTCGATTTGCCATCATCTACGCTGCCGCAGGTTAAAAAACGCAGCAGGTCTTTGTTCTCGTGCTGATCCAGGTACGCGAGGATATCGGATTCAATCAATTCAGATGCGTGTGACATAGAAATTCCTTAGAAGTACCCTTCGCGTTTTTTCTGCTCCATGGAGGCCGAAGAGTCGTGGTCAATGACACGGCCCTGGCGTTCCGATGTTTTGGTCAGAAGCATTTCCTGAATAATTTCTGGCAGGGTGGCCGCCTCAGATTCTACGGCCCCTGTAAGTGGGTAACAGCCCAGGGTTCGGAAGCGGACCCTCTTCATTTGTGGGGTTTCACCGGGCTTCAGAGGCATCCTGTCATCATCCACCATAATCAATGTGCCATCCCGTTCTACCACTGGGCGTTCAGCGGCCAAATATAGAGGCACGATATCGATATTTTCGAGGTAGATGTATTGCCAGATATCCAGCTCGGTCCAGTTAGACAAAGGGAATACCCGAATGCTCTCGCCTTTGTTGACCTTGCCGTTATACAGGTTCCAAAGTTCGGGGCGCTGGTTTTTCGGGTCCCACCGATGAAACTTGTCCCGGAATGAGTAGACGCGTTCCTTGGCACGGGACTTTTCTTCATCACGGCGAGCACCGCCGAAAGCGGCATCAAAGCCGTACTTTTCCAACGCCTGTTTGAGCGCCTGGGTCTTCATTACATCTGTGTGTTTGGCGCTGCCGTGGGTAAACGGCCCGACGCCTTGCTCCACACCTTCCTGATTGGTGTGCACAATCAGCTTCATGCCCACCTTTTTCGCCATCTTGTCCCGAAAGGTAATCATCTCCCGGAACTTCCAGGTGGTATCCACATGCATCAGCGGGAACGGAGGCTTGCCCGGCGCAAAGGCCTTCATGGCCAGGTGCAACATGACGGCTGAATCCTTGCCGACGGAATACAACATCACCGGGTTATCGAACTCAGCGGCCACTTCGCGGATGATGTGAATAGACTCCGCCTCAAGCTGTTTGAGGTGGGTTTTCTTGGGAGGGGTTAATGTCATAGTGTCTGCTCATAGAACAATATTCAAAATGTACATTCCCTCTCCCCCCGCGGGAGAGGGCTAAAGCCAAAAACGCGCCATTGTGCTTAAGAATGCTTGTAGCTGGTCTGCCGGCAACTCGTTAATTCCGGCTGCTGCCTTTCGACCGCCTCCTGTAGGGAACTTACGAGCTACCTCATCGGCACCGGTGCGGTTATTCAAAGGGGCGCGGATACTCACCAGATAGCTGCCATCGGCGTTCTCGGTAACGATGCCACAGGCCTTATCCGGGTTTCGGTTGGCCAACTCATTACCCAGCACGCCACTCACCCGGCGAGCCCAGGGTTCATTTGGAAGTTTTACGACCAGAGAACTATCGTTCTCAGCCAGAACCGGGGCAGAGAGGCCACTGACCATGTCAGCATTGTAGCCATCTCGCAGCTTTTGCCAAGCTGGTGGGGCGGAGGCTATCAATTCAAGCGGATCCTCAAACTCCACGAACTCACGGTAAAGATCCGCCGGATGGAAATGCAGATCATCGACGGTGGCGCCATAGCCATTGTAGTTAATGCACACACCGAGGGATCTGAGGGATTCCATCTGCTCTGCAGACAATCCGGCTACTTCCGCGAGTTCCTTAGCGACAGCATTGAGGTTATCACCAAAGGCTGCAGCAATTGCCCAGTTATGAAACTGGCCGCCCAGGTACTTATCTACGAGCAAGCTGGTACAGGTGCTGGGCTGGGTATCAATCAGTGCGGTAAAGCCGGGAGCATCCGGAAGAGATTCGCCTGGGAAATGGTGATCCACATAAAATACCGTACTACCAACTGCCAAAAGCGCATCTACAGATTTTCTGTTCTTATCAAGGCTAATATCCAGAATTGTCGCCTTCACCGGCTCTGAGGTTGGAACCTGGCGCACAAGGGCAATGTCCCGTTTAACCCCGGTAATGAGTGTGGACTCGGCGGGCTTTGCCAGTCGCAGCTGTATCAGGGCGCAAATTCCATCCGCGTCGCCATTAAACACATCATACACAGTCATAAAAAATCACAATTTCGTAGGTAGGTGGTCGCTGACCAGCGCCATTTGGCGGCGTAGCAGGTCAACTGAATCGTCGCAATTAAGTTGTTTGCACTCAGCCTGTAAAGTCACGAGCCCAAACTTTTTCTCGCCTTTTAGCGTGGCTAGAACCTGGAGCAACTTTGCTTCTTTATAGCTCCATGCGCGATAAGATCCAACCTGGAACCATTGGCCCACGATAACCTGCTTCCGAGTAAGAATATTTCGGGCGCGTTTTAGCCCTGGGCTGTATGTTTCCTGAAATTGCCAGACGGAGCGGTCAAACGATGGGCGCAGATAGGGCACAAGTTTGTCATCGGAGGTGGTTTTCTGGCTTTGTGCGAGAGAGACCCAGATCCCGCCTGTACGCCATACCTGTTCATTGAGTGAACCCGGCAGGTCGAAAGGTATAGGTAGGTCAGTGCTGCTTGCCGGTCTGGCGTCGGGCAATTCCAGCACCCAAGCGGTCGCCGGCTCGCTTGAGGTTTGTGTGATGGTTAACGCAATGGGCCCTAATACGATGGCGACAACAACTGCACAAACGCCGAGTTTGTTGAATTTCGGTTTCGTGGCAGTGCTGTGGGATTCTGCGCTTCTTTTGCGAACCGGGGAGAAGTACAGCGCTGGCAAAATAAATAGGCCAAACACAATCCATCCCATCATTTCGTGGTCTGTAAGCATCTCGCTTTGCATGTCGGTTTCGTAGGCGACGACG
>JGI1221J11331_1000495_pt1 | contig 13101 bp, 13 predicted proteins | sample LakVidmifraction_4_FD_11331 | JGI IMG/M metagenome (IMG submission 11331) | reverse complement strand
TGTTTAAGAACTATGTTTAAGAACTATGTTTAAGAACTATTTAACTCTATTTCCGTTCTGTTTCACAAAAGCACCCCAGCCTGTATAATTTTTTTCTGAAGTTATATTTCCGCCATTGTAAAAATGACAAACTGCAGCGGCCAATCCGTCTGTGGAATCTAAATTTTTTGGCAATTCTTTTATTTTTAACAAACTCTGCAACATTTTTGCTACTTGTTCTTTACTTGCATTTCCATTGCCGGTAATAGCCATTTTAATTTTTTTAGGCGAATATTCCGTTATCGGAATTTCTCTTGACAAACCTGCAGCCATCGCAACGCCCTGGGCGCGTCCCAATTTTAACATAGATTGTACGTTTTTTCCAAAAAAAGGTGCTTCAATCGCAATTTCATCGGGATGGTACGTATCGATAATATGAATGGTGCGTTCAAAGATTAGTTTTAGTTTTAAATAATGGTCATCATATTTTTTGAGCATCAATTCATCCATCCGAATTAATTCCATATTTTTATTGATAACTTTTATTAACCCAAAACCCATGATGGTTGTTCCCGGATCAATTCCCAATATGATTTTTTCTGAGCCCAATTAGTTGTTTATTTGTAATTTCAAATGTACAATATCTTAGACAAATATAAACAAGCGATCATCTTTCTGCTAAAATTAGTGATTGTTGCTGGCGCGTTTTATTTTATAAGGCATCAGTTATTTACAAATGAACTTTTATCGTTTACACAATTGAATCAACAAATATCCATTCTCTTTTCTGAAAATATTTGGTTGCTTTTGCTATTGCTTTTATTTACCGATGTTAATTGGATTTTGGAAATATTTAAGTGGAAAACATTGGCTTCACATGAAAAAAAAATTACCTTTTTTGAAGCTTATGAACAGTGTTTGGCTTCCTTAACCGTATCCATTATCACCCCCAACAGAATAGGAGAATACGGTGCAAAAGCGCTGTATTTCGAAAAGAAACAGCGAAAAAAAATCATGGTTCTAAATCTGATCGGAAATTTAAGTCAGCTAACAGTTACCATGGTTTTCGGTATCTTCGGAATTTTCTTTTTAAGCGCCTATTTTGAAATTGGTTTGTTCTCTTTTAATACACGCAATTTCCTTCTGACAGCAGGTGTTTTGCTGCTGCTTTTTTTAATTGGAAAAAATTCAGGAATTATAAAAAAAATCAAAGAATATGCTCATAAAATTTTTAATTATTCAAAAAAATTACCATTGAAAATTTTGACAAAAACGTTTGGTTACGCTGTATTTCGTTATCTGGTATTTTCGCATCAATTTTATTTTTTTTTAAGACTTTTTCAAGTGGAAGCTGATTATATCACGCTCATAAGCTTGATTTTTAGCACGTATTTAATAGCTTCAATTATTCCAAGTCTGGCTATTTTTGATTGGTTAATTAAAGGTTCTGTTGCAGTATTTATTTTTGGCTTTATTCATATAAATCCATTAACAATTGTATCCATTACTACTTTTATGTGGCTATTGAATTTCGCCATTCCCGCGTTGATAGGAAGTATATTTGTGTTAAACTTTAAAATGGTCACCGACAAATGATTTTCATAGTCTTTATAATTTCGGTTTTGTATTTAATGCTGATTACGGCTTTTATCTTTGGCTTTTATAAAAGTGACGTTGTTAAAAATAAAAATACAACACCTAAAAACAGGTTTTCAATTGTTATTCCATTCAGAAATGAAGCGCACAATTTACCCGATTTATTACAATCGCTTTTAGAAATAAAGTATCCTACGAATTTCTTTGAAATTTTGCTGGTGAACGATGATTCCGAAGACAATTTTATTGAAATTATTAAAGAATTTACGAGACAAAATCCGAATCTTAACTTGCGCCATTTACAAAATATTCGAAAATCCAAATCTCCTAAAAAAGACGCCTTAAATACTGCCATTAAATTATCGAATTTTGAATGGATCGTTACTACAGATGCTGATTGTTTGGTTCCCAAATTATGGTTACATCTTTTCAATCAATTTATTGAAGAAAAGCAATCCGTATTTATAAGCGCTCCGGTAAAATTCAGCTGGCAAAATTCATGGTTGTATCATTTTCAAAATTTGAATTTCATAAGCTTAATGGGAAGTACCATTGGCGGTTTTGGAATTGAAAATCCATTTATGTGCAATGGAGCCAATTTATGTTACCGTAAAGCCATTTATTTTGAACTTAATGGTTTTGAAAGCAATGCAGAAATTGCCAGCGGAGATGATATTTTTTTGATGGAAAAAATGATAAAAGCCTATCCGAAAAAGGTGAAATTCTTAAAATCAGATGAAGTGATTGTGGAAACCAAGGCAGAAAATAGTTGGAAGCTGTTTTTACATCAGCAAATACGATGGGCTTCTAAATCAGCTTCCTACAAAAGTTTTTTTGCAAAATTTGTTGGACTTTGTGTTTTTTTAGAAAATTTAATGGTGCTGGTTTTAGGAATTTCAGCGTTAATATTGCCTGAATTTTGGATTTATTTCATTCTAATATTTGTCGCAAAAGCAATTGTTGATTTTATGCTAATCACCCAAACTTCCGTTTTTATGAAAAACACAAAATCGCTGAAACACTTTTTAATCGTAAGTTTTTTGTATCCCTTTTTTATAGTTTTTACAGGATGTCTATCAGCATTTAAAAACTACGAATGGAAAGGTCGAAGCTTTAGAAAATAACAATACAAAACTCAGCTAAATTGAGCTTACCCTATGGTTTTACGCCGAAAAGCACATTGGTAATACTTTCAATATTCATCCACAAATAAATAATCACAAGCAACAAAATAGCCAAAACAATGCCTCTTTTGTAATTTGGTTTTTTCGCTTTTTTAAATCGAGGTTTCATAAGATATTTTTATTTATAACTGTTTTGGTCACTATTGACCTTCAACTTTCAGTATTTTTGTCTTTTTTCTCTTGTCTATTTTCTCTTTTCCAAATATTCAAACTATTTTTTAGTAGCGCGCAACATTTCTCTTTTTCCGGGTGGGCCAGGCAGTTTTTCAACTAAAAATCCGACTGCAAGCATCGCTCTTCGCACGCTTCCTTTGGCACTGTAGGTGACTAAAACTCCACCAGTCTTCAAGGATTTGTACATTTTTTCAAATATTTCTTCTGTCCACAATTCCGGTTGAACCCTTGCGCCGAAAGCATCAAAATAAATGAGATCAAATTTGTTCTCATCATTTATATCATTAAAAAACTGTTTCCGCTTCAATAGAGAAAAATTGGGCGAAATATCGATTTTGACTTCCCATTCCTGTTGGTGAATTTGATTAAAAACAGCAGAAAATTCACTTGCATTTAATCGATTAACATAGTTCATTTTTGCAACTTCTTCAGAAACGATTGGATAGGCTTCAACACCAACATAATCAATATTTAGATTCTTTTTTGGCGCTTCCAAAAAAGTAATGAAACAGTTAAGTCCGGTTCCAAAACCTATTTCTAAAATGCTTATATTTTGATTAGAAAAAAGTGATAAACCATTTTTTATGAAAACATGTTTGGCTTCTTGAATTGCACCATGTTTAGAATGGTATTGTTCATCCCATTCTGGAATATGGATGGTGGTAGAACCATCAGCAGTGATCATTATTTTTCTTTCCAAAATTTATAAAATTAAAAATGAGCATTATTCATCAAAAAAAAATGACTTTAAGATCCTGTTTTTTAGCAATTTTATGTCATTTTAGATTGCGATATTTTTTATAATAAAATAAAATAAATCAACTTAAATATGTCAATAATGTAATTTTATTTTATTCATATTGCTCATATGAATATTTTTTCCCAAATATATTAAAAATAAGGGAGTAACCTTCAGGAAAATTAAAACTGTGAATTAAAAAATTATAGTAAATTTGCGTAAATAAAATATAGACTTACGATGGCTTTACATATTGAAAAAATTACAAAATCGAAAATTTCAGAAGTTGATTTTAACAATTTAACGTTCGGGATAAATTTTACAGATCATATGTTTGAGTGTGATTATGAAAACGGAAAATGGCAAACGCCACAAATTGTACCATACCACCCTTTAACTATGGATCCTTCTGCAAAAGTTTTTCATTATGGCCAAGCCGTTTTTGAAGGAATGAAGGCTTATAAAGACGACAATGATGATGTTTGGTTATTTAGACCCGACCAAAATCAGGAAAGAATTAACAAATCGGCTGAGCGATTGGACATGCCTGCTTTTCCAAAAGATCTCTTTTTTGAAGGTTTAAATGAATTGTTGAAAATAGATAAAGATTGGGTAAAAAAAGGAGGGGATAACGCGCTTTACATCAGACCTTTTATTATTGCCACAGAATGTTGCGTATCTGCATCCTCTTCAAATAGTTATAAATTTATGATTATTTGTTCCCCTGTACAATCCTATTATTCAGGTGAAGTTAAAGTGATTTTTGCCGATAAGTTCAGCAGATCTGCCAACGGAGGCGTAGGAGCGGCAAAAGCCGCAGGGAACTATGCTGGATCCTTTTACCCAACCAAATTGGCACAACAGCAAGGTTTTCAGCAAGTGGTTTGGACAGATTCATGTACACATGAGTTCCTGGAAGAAGCCGGGGTAATGAATGTCTTTTTCAGGGTAAATGACACCTTGTTGACCGCACCTGTAAGTGATCGTATTTTAGACGGCGTAACCCGTAAAAGCATTATTCAATTCGCTGAAGATAAGGGGATTAAAGTTGAAGTAAGACCAGTCAGTGTTTCCGAAATTGTGGAAGCAGCCCGTAAAGGGGAGTTACTGGAAATGTTTGGTGCAGGAACAGCTGCGGTAGTAAGCGTTATCAATGCTTTTTCAAATAAAGGAGAAAACTTTGAATTGCCAAAAGTGGAAAACAGTTTTGCCGCCATGATAAAAAAAGGCATCGCAGATATTCAACGCAAAAATGCAGAAGATAAATTTGGCTGGACTTATAAAGTAAAATAAACGCAATTAGGTTAACTTTGCCAAAAAGCATACATTTATTGCATGAAAACTATTAAAACAATCGGATTTATCATCCGATTGTTTGGCATATTATTTGGTCTTAATCAATCAAAAAAAATAGAATATGACTACGTTAGAACAAGCTGAGAATGAACTTCAGGAAAAAGGATTTTTAGATATTAAAACTCCTAATATTGATTACGTAAAAGAGATAAACAAACTTAGAATAGAAAAAAATGCCGTTATTCTTGCGCATTATTACCAAGAAGACGCCATACAGGATATAGCAGATTTTGTGGGTGATAGTTTGGCTTTGGCGCAACAAGCCGCTAAAACAAGTGCTGATATTATTGTTTTTGCCGGAGTACATTTTATGGCGGAAACCGCCAAGATTTTAAACCCGTCCAAAAAAGTTTTATTGCCCGATTTAAAAGCCGGCTGCTCATTAGCAGACTCTTGTCCGCCAGCCGATTTCGCCGCTTTCAAAAAACAACATCCAAATCATTTGGTGGTTTCTTACGTAAATACTTCCGCAGAAATAAAATCAATGACCGATATTGTTTGTACTTCCTCAAATGCCGAAAAAATCATCAATTCAATACCAAAAGAGCAGCCCATTATTTTTGCTCCTGACAGGAATTTAGGTGCTTGGCTGATTAAAAAAACTGGTCGGAATATGGTGCTTTGGGATGGAGCGTGTATGGTTCATGAAGCTTTTTCAATAGACAAAATATTGAAATTATACGCTGAAAATCCAGATGCTGAAATTATTGCACATCCTGAATCTAAAGAACATTTATTGAAAGTTGCCAAATATGTTGGTTCTACTTCCGGATTGTTAAATTACGTAGAAACAAGCAATGCGAAAAAATTTATTGTGGCTACCGAAGTTGGTATTTTACACAAAATGCGTGAAATAGCTCCCGACAAAATTTTAATTCCGGCTCCGGTTGACGATGACAATTGCAATTGCAGCGAATGTTTTTATATGAAAATGAATACAATGCAAAAATTGTATTTATGCTTAAAATATGAATTGCCCGAGGTTAATGTAGAGGAAGAATTAAGGAAAAAAGCATTGGTTTCTATTGAACGTATGCTGGAACTTTCTAAATAACAATAAATCAAATGAATGCTGAAAAAAAATCATACAACTCCGATTTTCTAATTATCGGTTCGGGAATCGCAGGGTTGAGTTTTGCTTTAAAAGTAGCAAATCACTTTAAGGATGCAGCAGTTACTATTATCACAAAAAGCGAAAAGAGCGAAAGCAACACCAAATACGCCCAAGGCGGAATTGCTTCTGTTTGGAACAAAACCGTCGATTCATTTGAACAGCATATAGAAGACACCTTAATTGCCGGCGATGGTTTGTGCGATGAAGAAGTGGTAAGAATGGTGGTGGAAGACGCTCCTGCCCGACTCAAAGAATTGATGGATTGGGGTGCCATATTTGATAAAACTTCCAAAGGAAATTATTCTTTGGGAAGAGAAGGCGGACACTCTCAAGACCGAATCTTACATCACGAAGATCTTACAGGCGCAGAAATTGAACGAGCACTTATTGCACAAGTGGAAAATACCAAAAATATTCAATTTTTATCTCACCATTTCGCCATTGAATTGATTACAGAACACCAGGTTAAAAAAAGGCAAACCTCTGTATCAGAAAAAATAACCTGTTATGGCGCTTATGTTTTGGACGATAAAAAAAATGTGGTAAAAACATTTGCGGCAAAAGTTACGATGTTGGCTTCAGGAGGAAATGGACAGGTTTATTTTACCACCACAAATCCGGTAGTTGCTACAGGCGACGGAATTGCAATGGCTTATAGGGCAATGGCAGAAGTTTCTGATGTTGAGTTTATTCAGTTTCACCCAACCGCTTTATACAACCCCGGTGAATACCCGGCTTTTTTAATTTCAGAAGCTGTGCGTGGTGCCGGCGCTATTTTAAGAGATTATTACGGCAACCGATTTATGCATAAGTATGATGAACGTGAAGAATTGGCATCACGGGATATTGTTGCAAGAGCCATTGATCACGAACTTAAAATAAGCGGAATGCCTAACGTTTATTTGGATTGTACGCATTTGGAATATGAGTCTTTTAAAAAACACTTTCCAAATATTACCGAAAAATGTATGACCTTGGGCATTGATGTACGCAAGGATTTTATTCCTGTCTCACCTGCGGCACATTATATTTGCGGCGGCGTAAATGTGAATAAAAAAGCAAAAACCTCCATTAAAAATTTATATAGTGCCGGTGAAGTTACCAGAACCGGTCTTCATGGCGCAAACAGACTGGCTTCAAATTCTTTGTTGGAAGGTATTGTTTTTGCCCATAGAGCCTTTGAAAATTTAACCCAACGATTTGAAAAAATTAAAACCCCGAAAAATATTCCTGACTGGAATGATAGTGGTGTGGTGAAAAATATGGAGAAAATTTTGATTACGCACGACAGAAATGAAGTGAAAACAATTATGAGCAATTACGTTGGGATTGTTCGTTCTAATGAACGTTTATTGCGCGCAGAGAGAAAACTTCACGTTTTATTCGAAGATAACAAGCGCCTTTATGATCATTCTGAACTTTCAGTTGATTTGTGTGAACTGAGAAACTTAATTACAACCGCTTTTTTAATTACACGATTTTCTAAGGAAAGAAAAGAAAATCGGGGCGGATTTTATAATGTTGATTTAATAAAAAAGGAGCTTTAACAGCTCCTTTTTATCTACCTTTAAATTACCATATTTTAACCCTGTCATCTGGTTCCAAATACATTTTATCCTCTGGTTTAATATTAAAGGCCTCGTAAAACGCATCAATATTTGTTAACGGTATATAGGCCCTAAACATTCCCGGAGCATGTGGGTCGGTTTTTATTAAATTACGCAACGTATCCTCACGCATTTTTGTGCGCCAAACTGTTGCCCAAGATATAAAAAAGCGTTGTTCTCCAGTAAATCCATCTATTTTTTCAGGTCTTCCGTTTGTTTTATAAAACAATTCCAGTCCTTCTAAAGCAGCATTCACACCACCTAAATCACCAATATTTTCCCCTAAATTGTAGGTGCCGTTTAAATATACTTCAGGCAATGCCTCCACGGCACTATATTGATCAGCTAATTTTTTTCCAAGCACTGTAAATTCTTCCAAATCATCAGCAGTCCACCAATCAACTAAATTTCCATCACCGTCAAATCTAGAACCTGAATCGTCAAAACTATGTGAAATTTCGTGACCAATAACTGCTCCTATCCCACCATAATTAACGGCTTCATCAGCCAAATAATTATAAAATGGTGGTTGTAAAATAGCTGCCGGAAATACGATTTCATTATTTGTCGGGTTAAAATAGGCGTTTACCGTTTGAGGTGACATATGCCATTCTGATCTATCTACAGGATTTCCCAATTTTGCTATATTTTTATCAAAATTCCATTTTCTGGCATTCATTGAATTTTGGAAATAAGAACCTCCCTCTTTTACGCCAACAACTTCAAGAGCCGAATAATCTTTCCATTTATCGGGATAGGCAATTTTAATGTTTAATTTATGAAGTTTTTCTAATGCTTTTTGTTTTGTATCATCACTCATCCAAGGCAATTTTTGAATTCTAATTTCATAACCTGCCATTACATTTTTAATCATTGCCAAGGCTTTGGCTTTGGCTTCCGGCGGAAATTTTTTATCTACATATAATTTTCCCAATGCTTCACCAATGACACCATTTATGGAGCTTAAAGCTCTTTCATCGCGAGGACGCTGTTGAACAGCACCTGTTAATTCTTTACTGTAGAATTCCCAATTCGCAACTTCAATGTCATCACTTAACATCCCAGCAGCACGATCTATTGCCGTCCATTTTAAATATAATTTAATATCATCAATTGAACTTGCTTTGATGATGGAATCCATTGCTGCCATATATTTTGGTTCCCTAACAATTACAGTATCCATTTTAGAAATACCAATACCCGTAAAATAGTTAGTCCAATTTATAGTAGAAGTTAGCTCGCCTAATTCCTCGATACTTTTTGGATTGTAAGATTTTCGGCGATCTCTAGATTCTTCTTTGGTAATTCTTGGTTCCGCTAAATTATACTCATAATTAAAAATTCTTTGCGCATTTTTACTTGCGAGTTCCTGAGAATCGCCATAAAACTGAAGCATTTTTGCAATATGTTCAATGTATTTTTCTCTTTTTAATTTTGTGTTCTCATCTTGATCTACATAATAATCACGCGATAAACCTAATCCTGCCGGTGAAACATACCCAACATATCTATCGCTGTTTTTTAAATCGTTAGAAATATAAAAATTATAAAACCCAATGCCGCCATAAGGCGCGCTTTCAATTAATAAGCTGTTCAAATCCTCCAAATTGCTAACGGCATCGATTTTAGCTAAAAAGGGAAGAACTGGATTAATTCCCTGACTGTTTCTTCTTACAGTGTCCATAATTGATTCATAAAAATTTACTGCTTTTTCCTGATCTGACATTGCAGTTAATTTTCCTTGTGTATCTTTTAATTTTGGAGAATTTTGTTGTTTGATAGCTTCATTCAAAATTTCTAAAACATCAGCATCAGTTTTTTTTCGAAGTTCATCAAAACTTCCCCAACGAGTTCTGTCGGCTGGAATTTCGGCATTATCAAGCCAAGTCCCATTTACATATCTAAAAAAATCATCAACCGGACTTACGCTAGTGTCCATATTTTTTATTTCTAATCCAGGTGTGTGTGTTTCTTTCATTTTTTCTTGTGCGCTAGAAGTGTAGTTTATTGATACTGCTGCAATTATCAGCAAAAACAATTTATTTGTATTCATATTTATAATTATTAAATTAAGTTATTATTTTTCTAAAATTTTTAAAATATTGGGTTTAAAATAATTTGAGCCTTTCAAAACTTTGCCGTCTTCTCTATAAATTGGGTTGCCATCGGCACCCAGTTTACTCATATTGCTGCGTTGAATTTCATTAAAAACGGCTTCAATTTTGTGCTGCATGCCGTGTTCTAAAATAGTTCCGCATAAAATATACAGCATATCTCCCAAAGCATCAGCCACTTCAACCAAATCATTATTTTTAGCAGCTTCCAAATATTCTTCATTTTCTTCAGCCATTAAATCGAAACGTAATTTTAATTTATTTTCATCCAATTTTGCGATTGGTTTATGCTGAATTCCCAAACCAAACGCTGCATGAAAATCCTGAACAGCTTTAATTTTGTTTTTCATTTAAGTAATTTTATTTTAGTTGGTTAATAATTTAGGTAAACTTAAACAATAATGAAGACGGCGCATTTTTCAATACAAATGCCACCATTCGCCAACGTTTTGTAATATATGCTTTTTTTCGTTTCTGTTTAATTGCCGTATAAATTTGTTTGCTTGCTTTTTCTGTTGATGCCATCCAAAATGTTTTGCCAATTGCCATTGAAGTATCCACAAATCCAGGCTGAATATCAGTTACGTAAATTTCGGCTTTACTTCTTTTTCCTTTCATCCAAAGCGACTCCAAATAGTTTACCTGAAATGCTTTTGATGCAAAATATGCCGGCACATGACGGTTTCCGCGAATAGACGCGATGGAAGAAATTCCAACCAAATGTCCATAACCTTGTTTCCTAAAAAAATTATAAGCGAGTCCATAAATTTTGGTTGCCGCAATAATGTTGGTTTGTAATGTTGGCATTTCCTTTTCCCATTCCAGTTCATAATTTGGATCGCCAACACCCGAACTGTACACTATTAAATCGATGGTTTTAAATTCATTTTTTAAGTCCGTAAATAAGGTGTCACAAGAAGTTAAATCATTTACATCGTGGACTTTAATCACATATTTTTCCGGATCTGTTGCTTTAATTTCCTGAAGTAAATTTTCTCTTCTTCCTGTAATTACGACCCTGTAACCATCCGCCACCAACAACCTGGAAAGTTCCTTTCCTATTCCCGATGTCGATCCAATAACCAATGCGTTTTTCATATATTTATTTTTATGCTCCTTTGCAAACCGAAATTTATGTATTTTTGATGATAAATATACACATTTAATATGTTTAGTAAAGGTCAACTAATTTTTGCGGCGTTTTTTTTTATCGCATTTACAATTGCCATGGTTTGGAGTTATAAAAAAGATATCAAAATTCATAAAAAGTATTATAAAAACTCATTCATTGTGCTTATTTCACTTATTTTAATCATCCTTATTTTTACCTTAATTACCTTCTCTTTACACTAAAAAAAAAATCCGCTTCAATAAATTGAAACGGACTTTTACAAAAATTCTTAATATCATTAATTTACATCAGGAAGTGTGGTAAATCTTTTTGCATAATCCAACATTTGCTCTGTAAAACTTGCAGGTTGAACAACTTTTACATCTGTAATATTTCCTTCAGCATCTAATTCGGCAGTCAATACCGGATTAACAAAACCGCTGTAAGGAGCTGAATTAAATTTACTGTTACGCTCCAAAACTTCTTTATGAAGGGCTTGGTCAACTTTAACGCCGTAAGTTTCAACCAAAGCTTTTCCGGCTTTAAAATCCCCTTCCGATTTAATGCGTTGTATTTCGCTTAACAATTCACCGAACAAAACTCTCAATTTTGCGTAATCACGAACCACAAAATACGTTTTATTGTCTTTTACAACTTTTTCGATTACATTTTCTTTTTTACCTTTTTCAAAAGCCCAGGCAGCCACCAATTGTCGGTTTCTCATATGTGCTTCTTCAATGTCATCACCTAAATTTAAACGAATCAATTGCGTCATTAAACCACTTCTGATGTAATTGTCAAAAGCTGCTTTTCCAATTCCTTGAGCGTTTGGTGAAATATTCATTTCCACCAATTTTTCATCAGGCAAATAATAAAGTCCAACCAAATCAGCTCTCGCTTCTTCTAAAGTTGAAGAATAATTTTTTAAGGTTTCTTTTGGCTGGCCAATTCCATCATTTATTTGTCCGCTGGCGTGACCAATAACTTCGTGCAAAGCCGTATGCAATTTATCGGCATCTTTGCCATATTTTATTTCATTTTCAACTTCAGCTTCATCAAAAGCAAATTCTTTTAATCGATCTGTACCGCCAGCATTGTTGTATGCTTCAATAATATTTCCAAGAGAAACAGATTTTGAGCCATGTTGTTCACGAATCCAGTTATTATTTGGCAAGTTTATGCCAATTGGAGTTGACGGTGATGCATCTCCAGATTCTGAAGCCACATTCACTGTTTTGTAAGAAACACCAACCACATCTTTCTTTTTATGTGATTCTTGCAATGTTGAATTGTCTTCAAACCACTGGGCATTTTCAGCCAAAACAGCCATTTTTTTAGACATGTCAAAATCTTTTATTTGAATAATTGACTCATAAGAACCTCTAAATGCTTTTGGATCATTATATACTTCAATAAATCCATTAATATAGTCTATATCGCCATCGGTATTTGTTGCCCAGGCAATATTGTAGGAAGTCCCAAGTTTTTAAATCACCTGTTTTGTAATATTCAATCAGTAATTTTAAGGCTTCCGCTTGTTTTGCATTTTCTGCAACCTCAACCGCTTTTTCTAACCAGCCAACAATTTTTTCAATAGATGCACTATACATACCACCAACTTTCCAAACTTTTTCTTCCAAAGAGCCGTCGGCATTTTTAATCAATTTCGAATTTAATCCATATTGAACAGGTGTTTTGTCGTTTTTATCAATTTTTGAAGCGTAAAATTTATCTACATCTGCAGCCGTAACATTGGGTGAATAAAAATTAATGGCTGATCCTTCTAACAACCCTTTACTTTCGTCAAGGTTTACCTTTTTGGCATCTTTATCATTAAAAATAACTTCATAAGCCTCTCCTGTAAGAGTAGTTTTAGTTTCTTTTAATAAAGTATCGAAATATGCTGCTGAAAATTCAGGCTTAAATTTATCATTTGAATAATGATGGTGAATACCGTTTGAAAACCAAATTCTTTTTAAATAGATTTCAAAATTTTTCCAGTCTTCAACTGTTTTATCTCCGGCATAGTTTTGGTAAATATTTTCTAAAGCACGTCTAATTTTTAAGTTATGGCGATAGTTTTGATCATACATTATATCACGGCCCTCCATACCGGCCTGAGATAAA
>JGI1221J11331_1000493_pt1 | contig 13125 bp, 9 predicted proteins | sample LakVidmifraction_4_FD_11331 | JGI IMG/M metagenome (IMG submission 11331) | reverse complement strand
ACAGGATTTGAAGGAAAATCTTTATCCATAGCAATCTTTGAAGAAGCTGGGTTATTTATGGACCTCATCGCAGCTTTCCAATCTACAGAACCTTGCTTCAAAGAAGGGAGTATCTTCTTTGGTACGCCACTGGTCTATGGAACGGGAGGAGATATCGACAAGGGATCCAAAGGATATAAAACTCTCTGGTCTAAGCCAGAGCTTTACGGACTTAAAAAGGTATTTATTTCTGCTACTGATTACTTCCCTGGGGATGGCGTTCCGGATGAGGAGACTGGAAAATCTGTTTCTTTCTTTGACTTTAGAACAGGGAAAACCAACAGCAAGGAAGCTTTAAAACATATCCTGAAAGAAAGAGCTCTTAAAGAAGGATCTGAAGGATATGTAAAACACATACAGTTCTACCCACTGAAAGAATCTGATATCTTTATAAAGAACTCTGGAGGCTTACTTAACCGCAAGAAATTAAATGCTCAAACTACAAGGCTTGATTCCTCTCCATACTTGCAAAAGACAGGTACTCTGGAATGGATCACTAAAGATGAGCAGACTTTAAAACTTGTCTCCCGCGCTAAAAACCTAAAGGAGCGAGATAAAATACACTTCCAGAGAAAGTCTAAGCTAGTTTTCGTCGAGGACGAAAAACTAGGAACCATCAAAAAGATCCTGGATCCTATAGATCATTCTAAACTCCCTTACAATCCTGATATCATCGGTTGTGATAGTTATGATGATGAGGTTGCTGAGGGGAAAGGTTCCCTGGGGGCTACCGTTGTATATCGCGTATTCTGCGGAATTAACCAGCCTTATGATATGCCTATCGCATATCTATTAGATCGTGGTGGCTCTGACAATGATGATGAGTTCTATTCTGCTACCTTTAGATTGGCTGTATATTATGATACTAAGATGCTCCTGGAGCATACTAAAATTCTAATCAAAAATTATTTCCTAGATATCGGGGGAGAGGCTCACTTGAAGGAACGCCCTGATCTGGAATCCTCAGGATATAATTCCAAAGCGGTCAATACTTATGGATTGAAAATGCCGAACCAATATGCACATAGGTTTATCACTAAGCTTCTACAGAAAGAAGTCAATGAGAACTGGAATAAGATATGGTTCGAGGAAATATTAAACCACCTAATTGACTTTGGGGATGAGAATGCCGATTTAGCTTCTGCTTACGGAATGGTACTAGCCTATAAGCTGGATATGTTTACCGAGCTTACCGATGGTATTGAAGATGAAGAGGGTTATACAGATCCTTTGGAGGAGTTCTCTTCCTGGGTAATGGAAGATGGCCAGATGGTTTTTAAAAGCTATCAAGACCAATACAAAGAGAAAAATGGCGATCCTTATGGATATGAAGAAAAGAAATCTATATTCGATCCTGAATATGACTTAGTTGGTGTTCAGAAAGACGAATACCAGAACAATCAATTATCCTATGAAGATAAGATAAAACAGGAGCGTGACGCTATCTTTGATAAATATGACCAGGACGTAATGTCATTTACTTTGAACGAAATACACAAAAATATCAATAAAAATTAATATATTTAACAAACCCCCTAATAATGAGTCTTCTACCCATCCCCGACCAAAGCATTCCAGATAGTAAAAAAGACGAGGAATGGCATAAACTCCATCCCCAAGCATTTGCTTCTTTTTCCTCTTCTAGTATCTACAAAGATGAGCGTAAGAATATGCTCAAATATTATCGTGGGTATAATGCAGAATTGAGTCCGGAGGAAATGAAGCTCGCAAAAGCTATCACTTGTCCTAATGGCACTGATCTCGGAATTGAGTATATCGTATATCCCCTTATACAAACGAAGATTGAACAGATTGTAGGGGAGTATCTTCTTAGGCCTATTCGTAGAAAAACCTATGTGGTAGACAAAAAATCCAAGAACAAGAAGTACAACGATAAACTAGCAATGCTCTCTGAAGAAATAATGAGAAGCTATTCAAAAGATGTGCAACCGGATTTAGGCTTTGAAGCAAAGACCGAGAATCCTGATATGCAACTTCCCGAAGATGTGGAAGAGTTTTTTGAGAAAGACTTTAAGACTATTGCTGAAGATGTCGCGGATAAATTAATGGACTTCTTTCTGGATGTCCGGAAAGAGAAAAACAAATTCAAAGAACTGTTTATAGATTACTGTGTTGTCGATAGAGCTCATGCGATAATCGACAAAACCAAAGGACACACTTCCATCAGAAAGGTGCATCCGTTAGATGCTGATTACGATATCGATCCTTACAAAGTGGTGCAAGATGATCACGAATATTTCTTTGAGAATTACTGGCTTACAGAGAATGAAGTATATAACAGCTATAAGCTGACTCCCCAGAAGAAAGCTCAGGTCAAGAAAATGTTTGAAGATGCTGGATCTGTAAACAGTTCCAGTAGGGAGGATAGTGAGTCTTTATCTACGACTTACAAATATGATGGATGGTACCAGACGACAAATAAGATTGGCCGCATACGGTTGATATCGGCAATGTGGAAATCTGCAAAGACTGTAACTTTCAAAAAGAAAAAAGATAAATTTACCGGGGAAGCTCTTCTTAAAAAAGTGAAGGATAAAGAAATCCGTGATAAAGATGAGCTGGAGAAAATCGAAGGAGAAATGCCAAGACACTGTGTTATGATTGGGCCTGAGGTCTGTGTCTCCTGGGGATTAATGAAGCAACGATTCTCTACTGTTGAGGATCCTTATGGATGCATTCTCCCTGTGATCTCTATTGTTAGGGATAATGTCACTGGCACCTCTCAGATAAAATCTGTCGCTGCAAAATTATACCAATTACAGCAACTAGCTTCAGAAGCTTTATTTGAAATAAGATTGGCTTTTAAACATTCTGGAGATAGCCGCGTATTGCTATATGATGTGGCTCAGACTCCCAAAGCTTTTTCTAAAGGTAGTTACAATGCCGGTTTAAATAAGGTAATGCATCACGTTAAGAAAGATAAGATGATGTTTTTTAACTCCAAAGACAAAGTCGCTTCTAAAAATGGATTCAACCAATTTTCCTCGATGGACCTCTCTCAAAAAGGTGTGATTCAAGATCTCTTTAATGGCCTTGCTGTTATTGAAGACCTCGCCAGTAAATTTGTGGGAATATCCCCAGAGCGTGAAGGGAATGTTGGACAATACCAGACTGCCAATGGAACGGATGCTGCTATTCGTGGAAGTGCTGCCAGAACGGAAGTGATCTATACTCCCTTTGATGAATTTATTCAGGCATTGCTTGAAAAAGTATTGGTTAAGATGCGCCAGGATTATCCTGAAGGAGAAGTGATCACTTATATCTTCGGGGAAATGAAGACGAAGTTTATCAAGCTGTATAAAGATTTCTTTGAAGCTGACCTTGGACTTTTTCTTGCTGATTCCAGGAAAGATAAGGCTGCTGCAGACAGAATTGATGCTGCTGCAGACAGAGCCTTAGGATCTGCTGGAAACACTCCAGATATGGTTATGGGATTAATTGAAGTATTCGAAGGGGAATCCGCTTCTGAAAAGAAAGCGGTATTCCAAAGGATGGTAAACTCTATGGAAAAAATACGTGAAGCTGCTGAGGCTGCAGGAGCAGAACAAGCTAAAGCTGAAGCTGCTGCTAAGCAAGCTATTATTGACACTGATATCCTTAAATCCAGAGAAGGAAATGATACTGAAATACAAGTAGCGAATATTTATGCGGACAGTAAGTCCAAAAGCACCAATATGAAAAACGATTCTGATGAGCTTCAATTAGCTGCGGAACTAGCTAAAGAGGAAGACGAAAAAAAAGAGCGATAAAGGGAAATAATCGACTAACCCTCAATTCCTAATAATTAAATTCATAGATTTGTTAACATAATATTAAAGAAATGGCAAAAGAACAAGAACAAACGAACAACTCAAACGAAGATTTAAATGATATCTTCAATTACAATCCGGAAGATAATCAGGAAGAAGAAGAAGATTACTCCGATTACGACGGATTGGCAAATGAGCAAAAAGTAGCTACTCCTGAAGTGGATGAAGCTGCAGAAGCGGATTCCCCTCTTTTTCAAGAGAAGAAAGAAGATGAGGTTCCAGAAGGAGGCCCTACGGTTACGGAAGATGATCTTGCTGATTTAAATGCTAAGCTCGGTACAGACTACCAGACGGTTGAAGAACTGAAAAGCTTCTTGAATAAATCGGATGCTGTCGATGAGACTGCTTCGGAGGAAACAGAATTAACCTCTGCGGAGAATCAGATTGAATTCTATGGCCCCTTGCTTGATCAGACTATCACGAATGACGAAACCCTTATGCGTAGAGAGTATGAGGCTGTTGCCAGGGGTGAAGGAAAGAAGCTTGCTGATGAAGATACTCAGTATGAGATCAATGATAAAATTCAAGAGCTTATAGATTCTAAACAATTAGATCTAAGAGCCGACAAGCTGCGAGGTGAGTTAAAAACAGCTGTATTAGATCCAGCGTTAAAAGTAAAAAGTGATGTTGAGAAATCCCGTACGGAAAGAACGGAAGCTCAGCAAAAAACCGATAAAGAGACTCTGCAGAATGAATTTGCAGAAATCTTCAAGAGTAAGAATTTCTTTGGTATCGTTCCTGAAAAGGAAAAGATCGAGGAAGCTTACAAAAGAGTAACCTCGGGTGATTATATCCAGAAGTTGCAATCTGATAAAAAAGCACTAGCTAGGACGGCCATGATGGAAGCTTACTTCGATGAAATAAGTAAGAAGACCTCTAATGGATCATCTTATAGCGATGGTGTACGTTCCGTTGTCGATGAGTTTAAATCTCGTCCTGACAAGAGCTCCGGAGCAGACATCGTTAAAGCCCAGAAAAAGGGCACAGCTGGGGCGCAGATGCATCTAAAGGACTCATGGCGAGTTTGTCTAGGTAGTTAAGCTGGCAATGCCGCTAACAGCTAGATTTTTATTTATTTTATGTTGCCCCCCTACAACCTAACAGCCAATGGTAGTGAAGTTTTGGGATTTTTTAAAAACAATTATTTACTAAAAAATCTAAAACAAAAATTATGGGTGTTTTATTAAGAGGATCTGAAGAAAGATTCAATCCGCAAATCCACACAGAAGCAAATTCATTGACTACGTTAATGAAAAAAGACTTCGCAATCGCAAGAAAGACGTTTGATCTTTTCAATAAGTACAACAAATTCCAGTCTTGGATGTATTACACTGGACGTGTAAACCAGGGCTTGAAAAAAGGAAAAATGAAAGCCGCGTCTTCTGATATCAACGACAATGCTTACCGAATTTCTTATGAAGGTATGGACATCTTACCTGCATACTCTTTCGGAGCTGCTTCTTTCGGAGCTTGGTTTGATAGCGCCAATCCATCACCAGATATGACCGCCAATGGCGTGACTAACTTAGGTACTATTACCGCCGGTTTAGACAACATAGCAACAAACACTCGCTGTTCTGTTTCTGTGAAGCACGACCCGGCCAATGGTATTTATGGTGATAAATTTAACCCGAATGACAGGGTTAACTTAGACAACGGTCTAGGTATTACGATCATCTTTACCCGAAAGGGAAGACGTGCTTCAACCAATGACCATTATGTTTATGATGGAAAAACCATTGGACCAGCAGCGCTATTTAGTGCCTCTCACTTAACAACCGGTAAAGTATTTACTGAAATCGGTTCTGCTTTCGGTGAAGGTTCTATGAAAGGTAGCCAAAGGACTGCCCGTAATGAGTGGAGAATAAATTATTCTTTTATTACTCGTTATTCCTTGACTATGACCGGTTCTGCTAAAAAGCAGAAAATTGCTCAGATCTACAACAGTGAAGCCCGTGATGATAAGTCTTGGGAATTTGCTGAAGTACTTAGAGGGGAGAAAATCTTTAGAATGCTCAATGAGCAAGGTCTTAGATATTCTCGTATCTCTATGGATCCGGCTACTCACTCCTGGTATGAAAACTACGGAACCAATGAGTTGACCGTAGATGGCTTTAATGCTGAGTCTGGGATTACGGCTCCAGTAATCGGTAATGGTTGGATTCCTGAGATTCAGGATAACGCCACCTTCGATTACAACCCGAACAACGGACTAGGCCACAAGCTTATTGAAAGTATGACCAACTTGCTAGCTACTCGTAGCCCTGCAGGAAGTTCAGGAAATACCTTTATGGCTATTGGCGACCGTATAGGCCGTACCGCTTTTGATGCTGGTATGAAATTGCTTTTGCAATACGATCAGTCAAGTGCTACTTCCGGATCATCTAACATTGTTTACAATGTTGCGACTGGACAGGAAATGACACTTGGTTTTGAGGTCACTCAATACAACTATCTTGGGAATAAATTTATCTTCATCGAAGATGAATTGTTCAACCATCCAGGTCTTTATGATATGAATGGTGGAATGGTAGGAAGTGGTAACATCTATATCTTAAACACTACGGAAGTAGAAGGAGTTCCAAACTTCGAGGTATTATCTCGTCAAGGGAGAAACCTGGTTAAGAAAACTGTAGGTGGTATGCATTCCTTTGATCCTGTAGAAGATGCTGGTAGCACTGCTGCTTCCGGATTCGATGGTTGTGTAATCCACATGCTTTCTGAGCTTATGGCAGTACTTTACGATGTGAAGTCTTGTGGTATCTTGAAAGCTTCTGCAGCTTGGGCTGGTGGAGAATTAGCAGGTCACGAACTTGCTGGTCAGCAAGCTTATGACTTCACTTTTTAGGAAGTTTATTAATAACCAAAAACTCCCTTCTTCGTGAAGGGAGTTTTTATAATTTTTTGTATAAAATGGAAACAACAGAAAAACAATTAGCCGTTGTCAAAGACAGCGGGCATTTAAAGGGAATTTGGAGATTAAATTACACGTTAATTAATCCCAACGGTATTGCCGGCTTTGGAGGTAAAATGCTTGCAAATTACCCTGATGCCGTAACGGGGAAAGAACGTATCCTTTTAGATCCTAACGGACAGGAGCAGGCCGGGTATCACATCAACCATACCTCTCAGGACTTTGATCCGGAGCGGAATCCTAAGCACAGGCTTATCATAGACTGGCTTATTGGTTCTCCCGAGGTTACGGTTCCTATGAATCAGGTTCGTATAGACAAGAGATACGCTGAGCATAAATTATCGAATAACAGAGCCAAATTAACTAATTTAGATCACCAGGATCTATCTTCTTTAGACGATGAAGAAACGATTGATAAGGTCGTTGGAATAATTGTTTTGGATGGTGGTCCAAAAGCATTAGGCATAGATAAGTTGAGGTTTATCTTATCGCGACTAAATCTTACCTACTATGATTTAAAGCACGTTTCGGATCCTACCACAGAGAAGAAAAAGCTGCGTAAGAAATTGAAAGATTTTATCAGGACTTCCCTGAAGAATGCCAAAGCTGTAGAGGATGTTATCGAAAACCTCGACGAAGCTAAATTCGTTTATGAGATCAAGGAGATGATCCGTTTGGATATCCTTCAAATCAACAACGGAATGTATATGTATCACGGAAATCAGATCGGGATCTCTTTTGAGTCTTTGATGAAATATTTCAAAGACAATGTAGAATTCTATACTGAGCTTACCGGAAAGTTATATTCAAAACTCAAAAAATAACCCATGGACTATACTCTCAAAGAAGTCGATGAAAAGTTAAAGCAGTTTGTGGACAAAGTGGAAAGCGACTACTTCCCTTTGCCCATTCTGCTAAGTCACTTTGAAACTGCGGCTTTAAAGTTTATTGGAGAGAAGTTGAGAATATTGGAAAAAACACAAGAGGTGGTCGATGATATTCGGCCACTTATTATTCCCGGCAATCTCCCCATTACTGAAGACCCTAATGACACCTTGCGATATGTCGCTGGTGTTCCTATGAATTACCTTCGTCTTGTGAGTTACGATATCCTCTATGTTGATGGTACTAGATGCCGAAGGGCAGATTTAATGAAGCAAGCGGAGTATAAAAATGCGCTGATAAATCCAACAAAGCAACCTACAAAGTATTACCCTATTATTCTCCAGGAGAACAACTTGTTTCAGATAGACTCTGGTACAGATGTGCCTAAAACTATGGTGATAAAATATTGCAAGAAACCCACCTTTGCCAAAACCAGTCAAAAAACCCAAAGGATTATTAACCTCCCTGATGATGCTATTGAGAATATAATTTTAAGCACGGTAACGAGCTTATTCAAGTCTACTGCGGATCCTAGATTCCAGAGCAATTATCTGATTGAAGATGCATACAGGAAATTTACTAAATAATGAATAGAGAAGTAGATGTTATTCACGCCATTTGGGATGTTGTAAGAGCCAGTGAAAGCAATCAGGATGATTCTATCAATGAACGGTTACTTCGTGCATTCCTAAGGATCCACAGAGGGAAACACCTCAACAAAGTATATCAACAAGGATTAGAGTTGCCGGATGAAGTCTTTCAATTTTTGGGCCCTATTACTTTTACCTATAACACCAATTACAAAGAATTCATTTCTACAGCAATACCGAAGCTTATAAGCTTCAAGCATAATTCTGGACTCTCTGTAGATTATAATGGATATCCGATCTCAGTGGCTAGTGCTGATTCCTATGTCAATGCCAGCTATGACAAATTCAATAAGAACCATCCAATACTAAAGCTCCTAAACAATAGACTGGTGCTTAAAAATGGATTAATACAACCGGCACAATTAGTTCCGTTTACGTCTTCAAGACTAAATGCAACGGTAACTGATATTTCGAACTCGGCTGTAGTTGACGGAACAATAAGCTTAGATACGCAGACCGTATTAGTAGATACCGATGATGAACCTGGTTATGATTGGACAAAATCAAATTATCCTATGCCGGATGATCTCATCGAGGATCTTATCAACTCTGTCAACGCGAGAGAATTTAATTTGTTTCTTAGGATGAAATCCGATGAAACAGGAGATATGAGAAACAATGCAAACCCCCAAAACGTACCGGAAGAACACTAAACCTAAGCCTGAGGTTTTTAATATAAAGTTCTTTTTTGAAATATTTAATAAGGAGAACCATAAATATGCGCGGGAACTCTTCCATACCGATCATAAGGTTAAGCGAGGTGGAAGGCAGAAGGTAGATAAAATGTTATATAAGCGTATTGTACTAGAATTCTTTAAGATGTATTTCTTTGAGTTCTTTTCTATAAACAAATCGCTGTATTTCCCTTTTGGTGGTTATATAAAAAAAGTAGTTTATCCTACGTGGGTACGATTTCAAAAAGGTCGAAGAGCCGGAGGCGATAAAGCATTGGGAATATATTGGTATCTTCGCCCAAGTCGGAAGATGTATTATATGGTAGAGCTAAAAAAGCTTACAGGAACCACTAATCGAATTCCTGTTTTAGAAGCTCACTATAAAAATAGTTTTAACAAAGATCTTTTGCCTATCTTTAAAACTGAATTAAAACAATCTAAGAAAAATAAAACCCTCTACTTATGTTCTCTGGACTAACCCCCTTCCAGTCAATCATAGAATTAGTGAAAGATGATACAGGCATCGAAATCACTAAAAATCTATATCCCAAAATCCGAAGATTTATATACCGTGCTGAGAAAGATATCGGCTTTGGTGGTACTACTATCCTGAAAAGAGTAAAATACTCTGTAACAGCTGGAACGATTATTCAGACCGAAAAGAACGCAAAGCTAAGGCTTCCCCCAGATATCCTTTATCTGGAAGCTATTGGCACTTGCTCAGAGGGAGTATGTCCTGGAGATTATCAGATTCAGGGAGACTGGTTATTTTTTAGAGGAACTTTTGTTCCTGAAGGATTCAATCTTGTATATTATGCCCTACTCTCTGATGGTGAAGGAAATCCTGTCACTACGGAGAACCACAGTGAAGCTGTGGTAGCCGGAATCGTATATTGGCTGTATAAGGCCAGTGTATTCCGCAATAAAGGCTCAAACTCACTATTAGCTTACTACGAAAATTACTACCACGATAGAATTGGTGAAGCTCGAGGTGATGATGCTATGCCATCTACGGATGCTGAATGGACCAAACTTGCTCAGCTTATGAATATGAGCTCTAAAGACGTATTGCTTTACTCTGAGAGTGGAGGATGCTTTGGTGCTATCCCTGAAGATACGCTGCCGGTATATGATCCTGATACGGGAGAACTTGGTGTGATAGGCACCAGCCCAGGACAAGTATTACCTGCAGTCGATAATCAAGGAACTACTAATGGTGGAGACGGAACCGGTGCTTCTATAGATGGAGACGGAAGCTATCCTGATCCTGATTATGTGCCTCCAGTAGATCCAGATCCAGAACCAGGAGTAAACCAACCCCCTTCTATGGGAGATATTAACATCGACGTTACCGCGGGAACATTTACCACAATAACTCTGGATTATTTTATGGAGAATGCTGATCCTGCTTACAGCGATTTTGAAAATGATCCTATTCATTCTGTTAGAATCGATGCTATCAATCCTAACAACTCCGGAACATTCTACTTTGATGGACAGGAGCTACAGGAATTGGTTGTCATTACAAGGGATGATCTTTACTACGAAAAACTAGGACACTTAGGAATAGATCCTTTTGACATACAAACAGATTCGCTGTCTTTCTCTATCAGAGATAAGATCGATGGTATATGGGTAAGTATATAAAACTATGGAATTAAACATAAATAAAATAGCCCCTACTTACAAGCCTACGGTAAGTAATAATTACAGAAGTATTAATAAAATCATCACTCTCTTCGGAGAGGTGATTTTTCTAAAAATTTCTATGATCCGGCAGGAGGAACATATTCCAAAGTTACAATTACAAGCTTGCCATATTTACCCTTGACCTTAGGAGGCGATGTTGTCGTAATCGGAACTGAATTCTCTGCCGTAAACTCACAGAACCTTCGTCTGGAATTAAGTGATTCATTCGCTATCCACAATGGCGTGCTTTATGAATTCACGAAGAGTATAGATGATATCATTGCAGACTATAATGCTTTAGGAAAGAAACTACTTTCCAATACTAATGGGATCTTGCTATTTATCGATCCTGATAATCTCTCAGACACCACTTTTATTCAAGGTGTAGGAGTAAAGGAAACAGATTTGTTAATCGGGTTTAATGTCAGCTCTAGCTTGACAAATATCAAAACCATTGACCATCTATTTTCTTTACTTCCTTGGGAGAATGTCAATGTAAAAACAAATTATATCCTGATGGTTCCCGGATCTGATCTTCAGAACCCTGTAATTGCTTTTGAAGTAACTACCGTTGGAACCACCAGAACCTCAACTATACGATTGTTTGACAATACCGAGCTTTCAGATAGTTGGGAAGTCGAAGCCGCAGTACCGGTTGTCCTTACAGACTTCAATGCAGCTCCTAACAGGAACCGTATCTTTAAAGTGAACGCTGTAGATATCTTTGAGACTTTAACCGCTATGGTACAGCCTACGATCACAGGAACTACCGTTACTTGGAAATATAGGAATGAGCTAAATGTCATACAGGAACTTTCCTTAGATTTACTTCCATTACTACCTGATGTTACAGATATCAATATAGATAGTGTAGAGTGGGATGTTGACAGNCCAAATNTCCTTTTGATTATCGAAAGCGACCTTACTNCACATGAGGCTGACTTTGAAAGATTTCTTCTTACAGCTGTCTTGAATGCCAATGGAACAATTACGCTTTCGCAAGATGCTACAGAAATCCTTACTATCTCTAAGGTAGGTACTACCAATAATTATTATGACCTCGATGGCTTACCTTCATTAGCAGATATTCAAGGATTACCTAAGGGTATTAAAGATCAGTTGTATTTCATTACTGAAGAAGGAACCAATAAAGTGCTACCTGATTGGCTTATGGCTAGGGCTACCGTTGTACAATCACAAGAAGAATGGGATTTTGCTACCGCCAATGGGATTGATATAAAGAATATTTTTGACAGTTGGGAAATGTTTTCTCATTATTCCGGCTCACACGCAGGAGGAGGAATCGGAGCTTATTCTCCCCCGAATTTCCCCGCATTAAATCCTGATGATGGTGCAAGTGTAAGCCTGACTGCAGAAGCCTTTTACAATAGATCTGCATGGAGCTATGATGAGGTTAATAGTCAAATATTTCTAAGTGCAAACTACCATGCCTATACAGGACTTATCTCTCCGAGAGAATACGCCAATTATACTCTGGAAGCTACCATGAGCTCTGCAAATACTGATGATGATTTTATCGCATTCGTGATTGCTTTTTGGACAGATCCTACAACCGGATATCAACACACTATTTCAATCGTTCGGGCAATGATCGAGATTTCTGCACAAGGAAATTGGACCTATCAGTTGATTTATAATTTTACTCAAACAACTCAAAAGTTGTTATTTGATGGAACTAATCTAGCCCCTCTTCCTGGGGGTGCTGTAAATGGATGGTCTGCAAATGGCCCCACCAGAGTAAGAGTGATTAGAACTGCCGATACATTCTCCATAAAATGCTCTCAATTTGGGAGCCTTCTTATCGATGATACCACTGAGATTACCTTGGATTTAAATAGCGATCCATTACTCGAAGGAGCAAAAGTTATTAGTAAAGTTGGTTTTGCTGCGAGATCCCAAATCTCAGCGGCCTTCTCTGATATAGAATTTACTGGTCTTACAGATTATATTTTCTGGAATAAAGCTGATGATACTTATGATACCTATGAATGGAATCCTAATACATTGGTTTTTGATTTGCAGAATCCAAAAACCACTTTTGCTAAAGATTATATAGGCCGAAATAGGTTTATCCATTCCTACCTATTTGATAAGGTATTCCACGTAGATAGGAACGATAAGTTAATTTGCATTAAAGGTGATGAAGGAATCTCCTGGGATCCTTTCAATGCTCTTAGTATAGGTACAGATAATAGGCCTTATTTATCTTCTCTATTATTTGGAACAGTAGAAAATAAGAAGCTTTATTATTATTTAAAACACAACCAAAATTTAGATTTTACTGTTTACGCTTCTTGGAGAATTAATGGTAATACATACGGAATACCTACTCCAATATCTCAGTCAATTACTTTAAGCCCTGCAGATGGGGTATATGGGAGGTATGATATGTTTGTTCTAAATGCAGACGGAACTATTACAGC
>JGI1221J11331_1000492_pt1 | contig 13144 bp, 11 predicted proteins | sample LakVidmifraction_4_FD_11331 | JGI IMG/M metagenome (IMG submission 11331) | reverse complement strand
GACAGTTCAAAAAATGCTGTTTTTCCGGCTGTGGTATTATTAGACAAGCTTTCCATCTTTTTAAATAATTTCTTGCCTTCTGTCTTGCTATTGCCACTTTTGGACGCCAGCAAGGTATGGAATTCTTCGTCTTGTTTTTTTGTAGAAAGCTTATAATTGCTTCTGATATATTCTAGAAACAAGTCGATTTTCTTATTAATTAATTCTTGGTATTCTTTTTCTTCCAAATAGAGATCTCCTACGGTTTTTGCATATTCGTAGCTTTGGTTTTTTAAAGGTTTCACCACGGGAATCGCACGCTGTTTTCGTTTTCCTTCAAAAATAATAAACAACACACAGCCGGCGAGTAAAAAATAATACGCCCATTTTAAGCGGTTGTTGCTAAGTAAAATATATAATGGGGAAGAATAAATAGTTTTTCCGGCTTTGTAATAGGTATCCCAAAATAGGGGAGCTTCTTTATTTAGGTAAGCCAGTACATTTTCGGAATAACGATAGTTTTGTTCGGTGAGTAAAAAATAATTCCCAAAAGCTTCCGGGGTACTGTGAAGAAATATTTTACCCTCGCCAAAATTAGCGCTTATAAAGTTCGGTTTTCGTTCTGCCTTCTCTTCTTTCTTATTGATTCTTAAATCCCCAAGTACTGTAATGCTGGCACTATCTTTTTCCTTAAAATACATTGCAGTAAACTCATTGATGAATTGAAAATCCTGCTGGGTTTTTAATCTGGAATCTTTAAAATTAAGTTTTGGTTTAGAGCTAAGATCGTCTGTGGGGGTGAGAAGTCTGGTTTCTAAATGAAGGGTGTCTAGTAGCTTGGCGCTAATTCCGCGGGCCGAAATAAATAATTGATTTCCCTTACTTACCCAGCTTAATATTTTATCTAATTCATCGGGATCAAAATTCACCGCATTATTTAAAAAGAAATAACTGCCGTTTTCTAAACTATCGCTAAATTTTTCGAAGGGAGGGATTTGCACTTCTTTTATTTCACGGGTTTCGGCTTGCTTCCAGCTTTTGTAGAAAACAAAACTTCCCAGCGGAATTTTATCACTGGCGGTATAGCTGGGCGTCCAGTTTACTGGTTTTGGTTCTGTGGCTTCCAGGTAGGTTAATAAGACGATTAACAATAGGAAAAAGCCGAAAAAGATCTTGGAAGTCCTACTCATTATTACCGCTTTTTAAACTATTTTCCATCTCGACAAATTCTGCTTGCACTTTCTTAAACCGGGCTTTAGAGAGCTGGAATGCTCCATACCAAATAAAATCGTAAAGCCGGGTTATTTTTGTGAATTGCCTGTTTATTTTAGGCTGCTCTATTTCGTTGATATAATCTTCATTGGTTTTTTGAAATTTGTATGAAATAAATTCATTTTGGTCTAATTCCTGCAAACTTTTTAAATAGAGGTAACGTACAGCCAACCTATAATCTTCTTTCTGAATAGCTTCTTGAATTAAAGCAGAAATATCTGCAGATTGCACCAGCTCCTCTTCTTTTTGCAGGTTTACCCTGGCCTTCATGGGTTCTTCCATAACCGCATTGGCCGGGTTTAATCTTATAAAGAGCCAGATAAGAAGGCTTATAACCACAATGAGTAATAAGTAGGGTAAAATTTTTAATACGGCAAGCCAAAATCCGCTGGGTTCATACTCGCCGAATAACCAGTTTAAAAAGGATTGATACTTAAGTTGGAGCCAGCGTTTAAAACGGGTCCACCAGGAATCTTTTTCAATGCTATCTAAGTATTCAAAGGCTTCGTCTGTTTTGTAAGTTTCAATTTTTTCCGAATCAAATTCAATTTCTTTCAGCGCTAACTTTTGCGTTGCAGTACTTACTTCTGACGAATCAGAAACAGTCTGCGGAAAAAGGTTTCCGAAGAAAAATAAATTTACAATCAATAGAAACTTAGTCATGACAGACTTTTATTGGATTTACTCACTAAGTGAGATTTGATCCCGATTATTTTCGGGAGCTCCGACGCCTGCCCGAATTGAATTCATTCAGGCGGGCTTGCCCCGAAGTAGTTTACTCGTTCTTCCCCAGGTTATCAATACTCTCGTAAGCACCGGTATCGTATTTCTGCTCGTTGAGGTTGTAATAAACAAAAGCGACACCTACCGGAGTGATGGCGTAGAGTAAATATTGAATAGCAGAGGCGATGACGGTTAAGGTTAAATAAACCCAATCGAAAATTTCTGAAACATTGGCAGCCGAGGCTCCTTTATCCATAACGGTCACCATTTTTACGATGCTGTAAATTAACACGGGAAGTTGAAAAACAAGGCTAATAATATAAACGATAAGCCAAATGAGAAAGAGGCTTATAAAACTCATCCACCAGTTATTTTTAACCAGGTGAAAACCTTCAGAAATGCTAACGCCAATGCCTTCATCTTTAAAAACCAACACTGCCGCGGCTATGGTTAAGGGTACGCTTAGGTAAATACCTGGAAGAATAAAGATAATAAGACCGGCAAAAATGAGAAGCCAGGTCACTGCGCCCATTCCAAACATTTTACCGAGATCCCTTTTTACTCCTTCTTTAATCTCCTGATGTTTTACTTCGCCTTGATTCTTTATATAGGATTTAATAAAATTGAAAGCAGCGACATTTAAGACCGCATAGTATAGAAGCAAACCAAGCATAAGAAACCCAAAACCTATAAAAAAGGTGCCTCCTTGGTCTCCGGTGAACATTAAGGAATTACCTACGGTGGAGTAGGCGTAATAAGTAACGGCAGCTATTAACAACAGAAAAGCAGGCCAAATAATTTTGATCATGCTTGTAAAATACGTCTTATAATTTTCTCTTATAAATTTAAAAGTATAGCTAATTATGTCTCCCAGCTCTCGCTGTTCTTTAAAATTAATAGGCTCCTGGTTCATTAATAGTTTGTTTTTTATGTAGGTAAATGGGATAAAATATATAATAAAATAATATTAGAAATAAAGAAAGGCTAATAATAACAATAGCGAGCCAATCTGGCATTTGGGTTTGTCTGGTAACAAAACCTTCCAGAAAGCCGGCTAAGATAAAAAACGGAATGGTGCTTATCACGATTTTTAAACCATTTTTTACGCCTTTAATAAAAGAAGTTATTCGGCTGTAAGTGCCGGGAAAAAGCATGCTTTTTCCTACTACCAGTCCGGCGCAGCCAGCAATAATAATTACTGATATTTCTATAGTGCCGTGAATCCAAATTGTTCTGGCCGATTCCCATAGTAAGCCCTGTTCGTAGAAAAAATACTGAAAAGAGCCCAGCATTACCGCGTTTTGCATGAGCATGAACACCGTTCCTATGCCGGCCAGGATCCCAAGGCTAAAGGCCATGAGCGCCACCCGAATATTGTTAATGGTGATGCCGAGAAACATATCGGTTTCGGCCATTTTCTTATAGACCGCCATAGGATCGCCTTCAGCAATATTTTGCAGGGTCATATTCACGTAGGCATCGCCAAGAATGCTGCGAACAAAAGTATGATCGGAAGCGGCAGAGAAGGCTCCTGCAGCAGAGAAAAGCGCAAAAATAAGAAATGCCAGTAATAATTGTTTTTGAAATCTATAAAAAAACAATGGAAATTCTTTGGTATAAAAAGTGAAAATCCGGTTTTTGGATTCTTTTTTATTCTTGTAGATCTTTTGGTGTGCCGAAGCAGCTAACTGGTTTAAATAAGTGGTTGTATTGCTTTTAGGATAAAAAGTTTTTGCATAGCTAAGATGATCGCTAATTTCTATATAAATATCTGACAGCTTTTGCGGCTGCAGTTTGTTTTTATTTTGAAGCAGGCTTTCAAACTTCAGCCATTTATCCTTATTTTGCTTCACAAATGCAGCCTCACGCATATTTTTTATTATTAAAGATCAAAGAAACAGATTAAATGGATAATTTTCAAATTGAAACCGCTCAAAATATAAGTATTTTTCAAAATGTTGCGAGTGTGGGAGATCGAATTCTCGCTTTTATCGTAGATGGTTTCATAATAGGACTTTATGCCGTTATTAGTTCCCTGGCTTTGGCCGGTACCGGTTTGGATGGTTCTGGGCAATGGGTGTATTACGTAGTTATGGGGCTGCCTTCCCTGTTATATTATATTTTATGGGAAAGTTTGTATAACGGACAAACCCCTGGAAAGGCGGCTTTACAAATTAGAGTGGTTAAACTTGATGGTTCGCGGCCTGCTTTTGCCGAATATTTAATTAGATGGTTACTTCGGTTTATAGATATCACCTTAAGTAGTGGCGCCATTGCCGTGGTGAGTATTTTGTTAAACGGAAAAGGACAACGGCTGGGCGATCTCGCGGCAAAAACCACGGTGATTTCTGAAAAACCCAGAACAAACATTCATAGAAGTTTGGCGGTAGATGTGCCAGAAAATCATCAACCTAAATATCCACAGGTAAGTGTGCTAAAGGATACCGATGTTCAGAATATTAAAAATCTTTATCAAAAAGCTAAAAGGGAAAATAATCACCAACTTATTTTAACGCTTTCAGAAAAAGTCTCGGCATTATTGGAGACAAAGCCAGAGGAATCTCCTATGCACTTCATACAGCAGGTAATTACCGATTATAATTATTATACCCAACGCGCGTAACCCCTGGGAGGGTATGCAGTGAGCAGTCTCAGTTGGCAGTATTTGCCTAACTGCCCATTGTCAAATGCTTTATAGTCTAAAGTGGTCTATTTAATAATCTCAAGCTCCATTTCTACATTGTCTATAGGCCATTCAGATTGACCGGTTTTCACTTTTGCAATTTTTTCGGCTACTTCCATCCCTTTGGTTACTCGACCAAAAACAGTGTGATCGTTGTTAAGGTGCGGCGTTCCATTTTTGTCCATAACAATAAAAAATTCGAATGGAGATGAAGCTTTACTAACATTTTGTTCACTGTATTTTGCTGCTGAAAATGCGCCATAAGTATGTTTATGGCCGGCATCAAATTCGCTGGGAATTAGGTAATTCCCAATATCCGATCTTTGGCGGGGTGTTGCTTTATTGTCTGAATTCCCACCCTGAATCACAAAGCCCGGGGCAATCCGATGGAAGAAGGTATCGTTAAAATAATCCTTCTTTACCAGCATAATAAAATTAGCGCGATGCAGCGGGGTGTCCCTAAAAAGTTTTACTTCAATATTTCCAAAATTAGTAATAATTCGCACCCGGGTTTCTGGATTCTCTTTCCCGTACTGCGTTAAAAAAGGAATAAGTTTTTCTTGCGGAATAGGAAACCGATCATCTTTGGTCTCATCTGTATTTTGAGATATTTCCTCTTTATCCCCGTATTTAGCCTTCAAAGAATCTAATTCTGTCTGACTTGCTTTTAGAGGTGCTTCTTGTGTTTCGGGAGTTTTTTTACTGGAAGATTCCTTATCTTCACAACTTGCAAAAAAAAGAATACAGAAAAAGAACATTATAAAAATTGCGATTCTCATGGATTTTCAGGATTTTAAAAATAAGATACCAAATTTAAAAAAAATAGTACTACCGGGAGAAAAGGCGCATCATAAATTAATACCGGGAAATAGGCGGGCAGCGATGGAGAATCTTAATATAAAAGATTTAAAACCTAGTGAGGCTGGGGTAATGGCTGTTTTTTATCCCAATATTTCGGGAAAAACGTATTTGGTTCTTATCTTAAGAAAAAAATATAAAGGCGTACATTCTAATCAAATAGGTTTTCCCGGTGGCCGGGTAGAGCCGGAAGATGAGAATTTGCAACAAACCGCCTTACGGGAAACCGAAGAAGAAGTTGGAATTCCGCGAGATCGTATTGAAGTTATAAAAAAACTTACCAGATTATACATTCCCCCGAGTAATTTTTGGGTGCAACCTTATTTGGGGCTACTGGAAAATACACCTACTTTAATCCCACAAGAAAGTGAAGTAGAACGTATTTTAGAAGTAAATCTAGACCACTTTTTAAATGATGCTAATTTTGTGAAAGAGGAACTAAGTACCAGTTATTTGAAAAAAATGCTAGTACCGGCCTTTAAACTTAACGATCAAATTGTTTGGGGTGCTACAGGTATGATGCTAAATGAAATAAGAGAGATTTTTAGGAAAAGTTTTTAAATATCACTCACTAAGTGAGATTTAATCTCTATTATTATTATTATCGAGAGCTCCGATGCCTGCCCGTCCCGATAATTATCGGGATGAATTCAGGCGGGCTTGCCCCGAGAGATTTTACTATATTTACGCGACCTAGTTTTTTCGGAAATATTTATCAATATTTTATACCGATATTTTTAAGGAATAAGAACAGAAATTAGAACTATGGGATTGTTTAAAAGAAATCCATTCGGACATATTTTATTTTTAAAGAAGTGGCTTATCCGAATTTTTGGGTTACTCACGCATCGTCGCTATTGTGGGTTCAATGAATTGAGTATTGAAGGCTCCGAGATTATTAAAAACCTACCAGATAAAAATGTGCTTTTTGTATCTAACCACCAGACTTATTTTGCCGATGTTGCCGCCATGTTCCATGTATTTAACGCTAGTTTGAGCGGAAGGCTGGATTCCATTAAAAATGTGGGCTACATGTGGCACCCAAAATTAAACGTGTATTATATTGCTGCGAAAGAAACCATGGACTCCGGGTTATTGTCCAGAATTATGGCTTATGGCGGTTCGGTTAGTATAGCACGCACCTGGCGGGCGAAAGGGGAGGATGTGGAACGAAAAGTGAATCCCAACGATACTAAAAATATTGGAATAGCCCTAAATGATGGTTGGGTGATTACTTTTCCCCAGGGAACCACTACTCCTTTTAAGCCCATTAGAAAGGGTACTGCGCATATAATTAAACAGTATAAACCTATAGTGATTCCTATTGTTATTGACGGATTTCGACGTTCTTTTGATAAAAAGGGCATTAGAATAAAAAAACGGGGTGTTTTACAAACTATGCAGATAAAAGAGCCGCTACAAATAGATTATGAAAATGAATCTGTAGAAGATATTGTAAGTAAACTGGAATATGCCATAGAGCAACACTCATCTTTTCTAAAAGTAATTCCAGAGGAAGAAATTGAAGCCATGGAAGAACTTAATAAAGAACGAGAATTTTGAAAAATTTAAAAGACGAGTCGGGATAGACATAAAAAATTTTATTGGAAGTGGAAAATGACATAATTTAACGTGACTCAAGCTAAGTAGATAAAATAATTTTTGCCACGAATACACCAATTAAAAATATTCGTGAATTCGTGGCTACTTTTTTTTGATTTTGAGATACGTTGCGATTACCAGCATTATACTGCAGAAACCCAACAAGCGCGCTAAATTGAATATGTTTTAAAGTGATTCAATTTTTAAAAATCAGACACTTATAAAAATACGTCAACGGTAGGGCTTACAAAAAAGACAATTAATTTCTGAAAACAGGATCAATTTGCAACCCAAACGATATTTCTATCTAATTAAAATTCAATATTTAGGTTACCGCTTACATGGTTGGCAAAAACAGCCCAATGTAAAAACGGTAGAAGGACTTATTGGAAAAACTTTAAGATATGCTTTGCCTGAAGCTAAATTTAAAATTTTAGGCACCAGCCGAACAGATGCCATGGTCTCGGCACAGGAATCGGCTTTTGAGCTTTTTCTTGATTATGAACCTTTGCAGAACCTGGATGAATTTTTAAAACTTTTTAATATTAATTTACCTCAAGATATTAGGGCCACCGCGGTAACAGAAGTAGATGCTAAATTTAATATCATTCAGCATCCAAAGTTAAAGGAATATGCTTACCTGTTTAGTTTTGGAGAGAAAAACCATCCTTTTTGTGCTTCTTTAATGGCGAACTTTCAGTTTGACCTTGATATTGAATTAATGAAAAAAGGCGCAAGGCTTTTTGAAGGGAAACATCACTTTAGAAATTACTGTGTTAGGGTATCTGAGAATAGTACTTTTGATCGCGAAATTATAAAGTCAGAATTGATAGAAAATACCGAAATTACGGCAAGTTTTTTCCCGGAGCAATCCTACATATTCCATATTCACAGCGCCGGATTTTTAAGACATCAGGTGCGGTTAATGATGGGCGCTTTACTTTTGCTGGGAAAAGGAGAACTGAGTTTAGAAGACATTGAAAACAGTCTTAAACCCGAGGTAGCTATGCAAATGGATTATATAGTCCCGGCTTCTGGATTACTGCTTAATAAAATTGGTCTGGAAGATTATTAAAATATTTTGGGGCAAACCCAGTGAGTTATAATTCTGAAATAATTTTCAATTTCGTCCCAGAGGATCGGGGGGAATTAGACCCACTGGTGGGATTAACCTGGAATATTCATGAAATTAAACTCAATATCCTATTGCGATTAAGTTTTGTCAATATTTTTGATGCTCACAAATGGGTGCGTCCAAGTTGAGATTAAACTTTCACTTCTTCTTTTTCCAAAACAGCCAGCCCCAGTCTTATGGTACCATAATCTATCGCTTCTTCAAAATGATCAAAATAAGGCTTAAGGGCTTCAGTTTGGCCAAGCTCTTTACGAGCTTTTGCTATCGATTTTAAATCGGCTTTAGAGATATATTTTTCAGGATTTACGGCTTCATTTTCGCTATATAATTTGGCCAAATGGGAGTAAATGGTGGTAAGCGCAAGCCCCCTTTCTTTAGCGATTTCTTCCAGGCTTAAATCCTTTTTTAATAATTCTAACGTAGCATTATAGGTATTAGCCTTTTTAGTCTTTTTAACGGTTCTTTTTTCCTTGCTAAAAGCTATGATTTCCTTTATAAAATCGTAGCCGTAATCTTGCATTTTTTGTTTTCCCACGCCATTTATCTGTAGAAAATCATCATCAGTCATCGGTCTGGATTTTTCCATTTCTTTCAGCGTGGCATCATTAAAGATAAGGTAAGCCGGGATTTCTTCTTCCCTGGCGATTTTTAAACGCAATTGCCTAAGTTTTTCAAAAAGGGAGTTCTCTGTAGTTTTTTCTGAAGTTTCAATTTCATCCCGGCGTTTTATCTTTTTGCGGTCTGGCACCTCTGCCAATTGCACTTTTTCTCCTTCAAAAAGCACCATTCTGGCCAGAGAGGTAAGCTGTAAATTATTTTTACGATGAAAAGCGATTTCCACAAGGCCTAAATTTATAAGCTGAATAATGTATTGTTGCCAGTGATGCCAGGAAACGTCTTTTCCAATACCAAAAGTTTTTATTTGCTGATAATTTTTACTAATAACCGCTTCGTTTTGTGAACCTCGCAATACATCTATAATCACAGTGATAGGCTCATTTTCCTTTAACCTAAAAATACAGGAAAGCGCTTTTTGTGCGATAAGTGTTCCATCAAAAAATTGCGGCGGATTTTTACAGATGTCACAATTTCCGCAATCTTCCTGTTTTAATTCCCCAAAGTAACTGAGCAATATTTTTCTTCGGCAGCTTAAGGCTTCAGAATACTGCTTCATGCGATCTAACTTTGCCAGTTGTACCTCTTCGTTCCCGGAATTGGATGCGAATTTTTGAAGTTGTACTACATCGGCATAGCTGTGAAAAAGAAGCGTATCGGACGGTAATCCATCCCTGCCGGCACGACCAATTTCCTGATAATATCCCTCCAGATTTTTGGGCATATTATAATGAATCACCCAGCGAATATTAGATTTGTCTATGCCCATCCCAAAAGCGATGGTGGCACAGATAATTTTTGAATGATCATTGATAAAATCATCCTGAATTTTAATACGTTTATCTGCGGCTAATCCGGCGTGATAGGCCTTCGCTTCAAAACCTTTATGTTGCAGTTTTTTAGCGAGTTCTTCGGTGTTTTTTCTGCTTAAACAATAAATAATCCCACTTTCCTTTTTTCTGTTTTTTACAAAATTGCTAATCTGCTCAAAACGTTTTAAGCCCGGGCGAACATCTAGACTAAGGTTTTTACGGTCAAAAGAAGCGATGTGTTTTTCGGCCCTGGGAATATTTAGTTGTCGGCAAATATCTTCCCGCGTAGCCTTATCGGCAGTGGCGGTGAGCGCCATCATTGGGGTAGTGGGAAAGCGGTTTTTCAGGTATCCCAGTTGGGTGTATGCGGGGCGAAAATCGTGGCCCCAGCTGGAAATACAATGGGCTTCATCTACAGCGATCAAACTTATCTTGCCATCGGTCATAAACCGATCTACAAACTGCAAACTTTCTGGAGCCACATATAAAAGTTTCAGTTCTTTGGTGTCTATTTTTTTGAAGATTTCCTGTTGCTGATTTGCCGTTTGACTACTGTTTAAGAAAGCAGCCGGCACACCGTTAGCTGTAAGTCCGTCAACCTGGTCTTTCATTAAAGCGATAAGCGGAGAGATTACCAGGGTAATTTCCGGTAATAATATGGCGGGTAGCTGATAACAAATAGACTTGCCGCCACCGGTAGGCATAATAACCAGGTTGTCTTTTCCTTCAAAAACCGAATTCACGATTTTCTCCTGAAGCGGTCTAAAACTATCGTATCCAAAATATTCTTTTAGCGTATGTGAAACCCGGTTTTTTTCCATAATTGCAAAGTTAGGACAAACTAATAATTAAAAAACTTTGTCTGGCAGAAATGTGGAAAATCCCTTAATTGGGACAATTCAAAGTTTCATAATTATAAGAATGTTGAATTCGTTAACCTCAACCCCCAAACATTTGACTAACCGAGACCCCACAACAGAGTACTGGCAACAGCAGATTGCCGCATCGTTTCGTTCTTCGCAATGACGAGAACAGATAACTGAGAACCGACAACCCATTTAAAGATCATAAGCCACATAGGCCTGGTTAATAACTCTAAAATCGGCATTTTCATTCAAAACATTTTCAAAAGCTTTATAATCTATCCAGGCAAAACCATTATCACCCCAGGATTTACCCCAGGAATTCACTACTTTAAAAGCTTGAAATTCATTATTAAACCCAACCACCAGCATCGCGTGGCAGGTTACCGAATTGTAATCTACCTGATGTTCGCGGTAAGCACTGAGTCCAAAACTATCGGTTTTGCCAAATTCCAGAGACAATACTGCACCAATAATTACCGGCTGATTTTGGGTTATTAAGGTCTTCATTTCGGCGACCATATTTTCGCCACTTAAACTTTTATAATCGGCTATTTTCGCATCGGCGGCTACTTCATTTACGGCTTCAGAGGCCTGGGTGGAGCAATCATCTTCCATATACGGGAAAATAGCGATAGGCGCGACGCCTTTTTCCTGCACCAAAGCCAGGGTTTCGTTTATTGAAGTCCCCCCGCAAGTGCCTGTGGTGAGCTGGTTGTAGGTGTACGACGGGCTTAGGGTATTAGTTTCGGTATAAGCCTCACCAGATTCTATTTTTTCCTGAAAGGACTTCATATAATAACTTACTGCCCAGGAGGTACAAGACGCCAGTTGCCCCTGATTTTCTACTGGTGGGAGGAGATCAGATAAGTCGAAAGTTTCGGGTAAATTAACTGGTACAGTTAAGTTTTTCAATAAATTTTCTTCATCTACATTGTAATTTCCCGTGCCGTTGCATTCCAACCCGGTGGAGTAGATTTCCCCATTTTCAGAAATAAATTGATTGTCATTAGTATTTCGAGCAACAGTTTCAGGCCCCAAATCGTCCCTATCATTATAACAGGAGGTAAAGCTGAAAGTGATGATTAGTATTAAAAGTTGAATTTTTCTCATAACAAATTTGTTTATTTTTTGCTTCAATGTTAATCAGAAAGCAATTTTTAAACCAATTTAAAGGAAATCTAATATTCTTTGAAAAATAATTTATTTCATTTCAAAATACTATGAATCTAAATTAAATTTAGGGAAATCATTGCTACTCAATAAATCGATGCCCGCATTCTGGGGCTCTGAAACCACCTTAAAAGAAATTAGTCGCTGCAGCAGAAAATATGTACATTTGCAGCCGCAAAAAATAATATACTATGAAAGCCGGAATTGTAGGATTACCAAACGTAGGAAAATCGACACTTTTTAATTGTCTTTCCAATGCCAAGGCGCAGAGTGCCAACTTTCCATTTTGTACGATAGAGCCTAATATTGGGGTGGTAAATGTACCAGACCCGAGATTAAAAAGACTGGAAAGCCTGGTAAATCCAGAAAAGGTTCAACCGGCAACTGTAGATATTGTGGATATCGCAGGTCTTGTTAAAGGCGCTAGTAAAGGAGAAGGACTCGGAAACCAATTTTTAGGGAATATCCGCGAAACCGATGCTATTTTGCACGTGTTACGTTGTTTTGAGAATGATAATATTGTGCACGTAGATGGGTCTATAGATCCTATTCGGGATAAAGAAACCATAGATATGGAGCTGCAGCTAAAGGATATGGAAACTGCAGAAAAGAAGCTTGAAAAGGTAAAACGTGCCGCGCGCACCGGAAATAAAGAAGCGCAAAAGGAGGAAGCAGCTTTGCAAAAAGTGAAGCAAGGTCTGGAAGCGGGAAAATCGGTTAGGGCGCTAGATTTAACCGAAGAAGAAAGAAAAGATTTTATTAAACCCTTGCAGTTTATTACCGATAAACCGGTGATGTATGTTTGTAATGTAAATGAGGATGCCGCGGTATCTGGAAACGAACAGGTAGAGCGGGTAAGAGAAGCGGTAAAGGGAGAAAATGCTGAGGTATTAGTTCTGGCCGTAGAAACTGAAGCTGATATTACCGAGCTTGACGATTATGAAGAACGCCAAATGTTTCTGCAAGATATTGGACTGGAAGAAGCCGGAGCTGCAAAATTAATTCGTGGTGCTTATAACTTACTCAACCTGCAAACCTACTTTACCGCAGGGGTAAAAGAAGTGCGCGCCTGGACTGTGCCTGTGGGATCTACTGCCCCGCAAGCAGCTGGAGTAATCCACACCGATTTTGAAAAAGGTTTTATTCGTACAGAGGTAATTTCTTACGAAGATTTTGACCACTATGAGAGTGAAGCGAAAGTGAAGGAAGCGGGAAAAATGAGAGTGGAAGGAAAAGAATATATCGTAAAAGATGGCGATGTGATGCACTTTAGGTTTAACGTGTAATTTTTCTCCTTAGAAAAGTTACGCTAAATACTTTCAATAGTACTTTTAAAGTTTGTCGTGATTATTATAATCTGGGATACTTTAATAAAATTTCACTTTTCAATACACTTTAAGTTCACTTTTAACGCATATTTAGAAGAAAT
>JGI1221J11331_1000491_pt1 | contig 13155 bp, 12 predicted proteins | sample LakVidmifraction_4_FD_11331 | JGI IMG/M metagenome (IMG submission 11331) | reverse complement strand
TTCTTAGTTTATTCAGGAGTGATTAGCCGAAAAAAGGCTGCCTATTCCGGGCAGCCTTTTCATTTTTATGGATTTATAAATTCCGTGAAACCCAAATAGCTAATCCAGGGACTCATTGTGTATTAGAATTTATTTCTAATTGAATCTGACCAAAGCAAGAATTAATAAAAGCAGCAATGAATTTTGGTTGAGATTCTGGAGGAATATTTTTATTTTCAAGAATTAAATCTTTGTAATAAAAAAAGTTTGTAGATAAAACAACTTGATCATCAAATGGATTGTAATAACAATTTTGTTTGGTTCTTTCGTTTCGTGGTATTATATAATTTAGTATATTTAAGAGATTTAGGTGTTTTAAAAATTAATTATATGAGAGTTTCTGTAAAACGAAAAAATATCAAATTTCTTCCGGATCCCAATCGGATCATAGCCAGGTTTTTTATGAGTGGGGAGTTAAGAACACAGCAACTCATTATGAGAGTCCTTAACCTGCCCGATAGCAAAGTTAACATGGCCCTGGAAAAAACCTTAAGGGAATTTGCAAACCGACACCGAAACATCTCCAAGGTTTTTATGAATCATGCAATTAAAATACAGGACATCATTGAGGGAATGGAAATTAATTTTGACGAGTTGACTTTAGAACGTAAATTATTGATAGGAGCATACTGTACCAGTGAATATGCAATAGAATCTGCTGCTATTTTCAATCCTTCCATGATAGAAGATTTAGATCAAACCTATCTAGGCCCAGGAGAAAAGAGAGTCATTATTTCCTTTCGAGCTACCGGAGAAGGCCATCTCTCCTCATTGGTTTTTAGAAGAGCTGTCCTGGATAGCAATAATGACTTAATAATTAGCCGGATTGGTGATGACATCGATGTGCCGGAGATCTCTCATAAAAAATTACACGATAAGAAACGATTTTGTGACAAGCTGAAGGAAATGGATATTCCCGAGAAATATTCCCAAAATATCATGAGAGATCTTCCCGATAAATTTGAATATTATTTATTGAAGAATGAAGTAGAAAAAGTTTTGCTTAATAACACCTTATCTACAGATAAGCAAATTGCGCTTGAAGAGATGACCTGGCTTGTAGATTCGTTCTACGATATTAAATTCCATAAAGATTCCGATCTTAGTGAGCGGGTGATTTTTCCTATCTCGGGTGCTGAAAAGAATGGTATAGAAGATGCGAGGTTTGTGAATTTTACTGATGATGACAATAGTGTTAAAATATTTGCAACCTATACAGCTTATGATGGCAAAACTATCCTCCCCAAGCTGATATCTACAGACGATTTTTATACGTTCAGGGTAATGCCGTTACATGGAAATGGTGCCAGAGGTAAGAATTTAGCTTTATTTCCAAAAAAGATTAAAGGCAAATATGCAATGCTTGCACGGGTGGATGGTGTAAATAATTATATCATGTATTCGGAGAGAACAACGCTTTGGAATAATCCTGAAATTCTCCAACAACCTAAATATCCCTGGGAGTTTACCCAGTTAGGGAATTGTGGATCACCAATATGGACGGAAGAGGGCTGGCTAATCATCACTCATGGAGTTGGAACGATGCGCCGTTATTGCATTGGTGCTTCCTTGTTTGATCTGGATGACCCTCTAAAAGAAATAGGACGCCTGAAAGAACCGCTGCTCACGCCTAAGGAAGATGAAAGAGAAGGTTATGTACCCAATGTGGTGTATTCCTGCGGATCGCTTATTCATAACAACAATCTTATTTTACCTTATGCCGTTTCAGATTATTCTTCTACCTATGGTGTTGTGGATATGACTGAATTACTGGATGTTCTAAAAAAATCTAAAAACGCATAGAGTAATTGATCTGTGAAGATAAAACTTTTACAACCAACTATTCCTCTTTAATGGGAAGACTCCCGTATGTCCTCAAAATAGGGCGTATTTTACCCTTAATAAGCTAATCATAAATTTAGCAAGAATAGGAGAAATAAATACTTGACCTAGGTTTTCATCTTGTCTCGGAGTTTTTGATTTAGATTCAAAATATTTCGAAAAAAATAACTCCAATTGCTCTCCAAATGAACGTACAAAATCATCAACTTTATATGTTTTCGAAATTATATTAATCATTCTTTAAAGTTTAATATTTTATTTGTTCTTCCGCAACTTTTAAAGCATTTAAGCCTTCCTTTTCATTTTTAACAACTTCATAGATTTTAGTTGCTATCCATAGTACTTCTAATTCTTCAAATGAAAAATCATACTTATTGTCTTTAAGTGTTCCCGTTTAATTGCTTTTTGGTCACTCTCAACTTTACTTAAATATCCATCTCCAATTTTAAGAATAGCTGCAAGCTGTCTTTGAAAACATTCCGGAGGATTCTCTTAACTCTTTGATTTTTTGTCCAAGTGTAATCTTACCAAATTTAGACGTGACTATTTTAGATCAAATCTTAATATTTTTTTCTAATTATGGTCAAATGCATTAGGAAGATTTTAGCTCTTTTCGTTTTTAGAGCAAAGGCTTATGAATAGGCAAAAAACCAAATGTGCTAAAATGAGCGGCTGGTTTTTTAGTAGGGGATTGTGTTCAACAGGATTTAACTCCTATCAAGCACTATTCTAAATGCAGTTTCTTATAAATAACTATAAAATTTTTGTAAAGGAAAGCCGCAGCGATTATCTTTGCGGCAATGAGTAAAACCATAATTGCCAAATCTTTTGCACAGTCCCTGCAACAGCAGAAACTGCGAAAATCCATTGCCCTTTCTGAAGGAAATTCATCGCGAATTCACATAAAGGGGCTTGTTGGATCTGCACTTTCCTATGTGCTTGCCAATGCTTTTGAAGAAGCAGGCAAACCCTTTTTGCTGATATTTAACGATAAGGAAGAAGCCGCCTACTATTTGAATGACCTGGAACAACTTGCGGGTGAAAAGAATGTCTTGTTTTATCCCGGAAGTTACCGAAGGCCCTATCAACTTGAAGAAACCGACAACGCGAATGTCCTGTTGCGCTCTGAGGTGCTAAACCGTATAAATTCCCGTAAAAAACCGGCAATAATTGTCACCTATCCCAACGCGCTTTTTGAAAAAGTTGTCACACGAAAGGAATTGGAGAAGAGCACCTTAAAAATTTCTGTCGGCGATCTTCTTTCTATAGATTTTGTAAATGAAGTTTTATTCGAATACAAATTCAAGCGGGTGGATTTTGTGACTGAACCGGGTGAATTTTCGGTTCGTGGTGGGATTATCGATGTTTTTTCCTTCAGCAATGATGAGCCTTACCGGATCGAATTTTTTGGGGATGAGGTGGACTCCATCCGAAGTTTTGATGTGGAAACCCAGCTTTCTACAGAAAAAGTCAAGAAGATCTCTGTGATGCCAAATGTGGAGAATAAAAAGCTGGATGAGGTACGCGAGAGTTTTTTTAAATATATTTCTTCAAATACGATGGTTTTCGTAAAAAACCTGGATTTGCTTTCCGGGGCGATGGACAAACTTTTTGAGAAAGCCGAAGAAGCTTTTGAAGGTCTGTCAGAAGTAATAAAACACAGCAAGCCGGAAGAATTGTTCTGTACTTCGGGGTTGCTGTTAAAGCAGCTTTTGGATTTCACGGTGGTAGAACTGGGAGATCAGGGATTTTTACAGGGAGGTGGTACAATGCGCCACCCGCAATCCGAATCGCCAATTCAAAAAGAAGTAATAAGTTTTAACACAAAGCCGCAGCCTTCTTTTAATAAGCAATTTGACCTGCTCATCGATAATTTAATCGAAAACCAGGAGGCCGGATATAAAAACTTTATTTTTTGCGCCAGCGATCAGCAGGCAAAGCGTTTTCACGATATTTTTGAAGATCAGGACAGAAAAGTGGAATATAAAACTCTGGTATTGTCCCTTTACCAGGGTTTTATAGACGAGGATTCTAAAATGATTTGTTATACAGATCATCAGATCTTTGAGCGTTACCATAAATTCCATCTAAAAAACGGCTACGCCAAAAAACAGGCGATAACCTTGAAGGAGCTCACCAATCTTGAGGTTGGCGATTATGTTACGCATATAGATCACGGGATAGGGAGATTTGGAGGTTTGCAGAAGATTGATGTAGAGGGCAAAATGCAGGAAGCTATCAAATTGGTTTACGGCGAGCGCGATATTTTATATCTCAGCATTCACTCGCTGCACAAAATTTCAAAATTCTCAGGGAAGGACGGGAAACCGCCAAAAATATATAAACTTGGCAGCAATGCCTGGAAGAATTTAAAGGAAAAAACTAAGGCGCGGGTTAAGCATATCGCGTTTAATTTAATTGAACTCTATGCCAAACGGAGGTTGCAGAAAGGTTTTGCCTTTGGCCCCGACAGTTATTTGCAGAATGAATTGGAGGCTTCATTTATATATGAAGATACACCAGATCAAACTACCGCGACAGCCGATGTGAAACTGGATATGGAAAACGACCGCCCAATGGACCGGTTGGTATGCGGGGATGTAGGTTTCGGAAAAACAGAAGTTGCAATTCGAGCTGCATTTAAGGCAGTAGATAATGGGAAACAAGTGGCTGTTTTGGTACCGACTACCATTCTGGCATTTCAGCATCATAAAACATTTACCGAACGCCTAAAGGATTTCCCGGTGAGCGTAGAATATTTAAACCGGTTTAGGACGGCAAAAGAACGCAAAGAAACCCTGGAGGATCTGGCAAAGGGGAGCGTAGACATCATTATCGGAACCCATCAATTGGTAAGCAAAGCGGTTAAGTTCAAAGATCTTGGTTTGCTGATCGTGGATGAAGAACAAAAATTTGGAGTATCTGTAAAAGACAAACTTAAAACCATCAAGGAAAATGTGGATACGCTTACGCTTACGGCGACTCCTATTCCGCGTACGCTGCAATTCAGCCTGATGGCGGCACGGGATCTGTCAACTATTTCTACAGCACCGCCAAACAGGTATCCTATTGAAAGCAATTTCGTTCAATTTTCAGAAGAAATAATCCGCGATGCCATTATTTATGAGATCCAGCGGGGCGGTCAGGTTTTCTTTATCCATAACCGGATCGAGAACATAAAGGAAGTTGCCGGAATGATCCAACGATTGGTGCCCGATGCAAAAGTAGGCGTGGGTCACGGACAAATGGAAGGGAAAAAACTCGAAAAGCTGATGCTGAGTTTTATGAATGGGGAATTTGATGTGCTGGTTTCCACAACAATTGTTGAAAGCGGGCTCGATGTGACCAATGCCAACACGATTTTTATCAATAATGCCAATAATTTTGGATTGTCTGATCTGCACCAAATGCGGGGTCGGGTGGGCCGAAGTAATAAAAAGGCGTTTTGTTATTTTGTCACTCCGCCGGAATCAGTAATGACCGATGATGCCCGGAAACGGATGACAGCCCTGGAACAGTTCAGTGAACTTGGCAGCGGCTTCAACATCGCGATGAAGGATCTTGAAATTCGCGGAGCCGGGGACTTGTTGGGCGGTGAACAAAGCGGTTTCATCAATGAAATAGGATTTGAAACCTATCAGAAGATCCTGAATGAAGCCATTGAAGAGCTAAAAGAAAATGAATTTAAAGAACTCTATAAGGAAAGCGAAAATATAGGGGATAAAACCTTTGTGAAAGATACCCAGATAGATACCGATTTTGAGTTGTTGTTCCCCGATGATTATATCAACAATATCTCGGAACGCCTTAATTTATATACCGAACTGAACAGCATTAAAACCGAAGTTGATCTGAAAAAATTTGAAGCACGCCTGGTTGACAGGTTTGGTGAGTTGCCAACACAGGCGATAGATTTGCTAAACAGCGTGCGTATAAAATGGATTGCATCTAAAATAGGACTTGAAAAAGCGGTGATGAAACAGGGGAAATTTATTGGTTATTTTATTTCCGACCAGCAATCAAGCTTTTACCAGACCAATGCCTTTACAAAGGTATTGCAATATGTGCAAACCCATCCTCATTCCTGTGCTATGAAGGAAAAGAAAACCCGAGCCGGGTTGAGATTGCTGTTGACTTTTGAAAAAATAAATTCAATAGACAAAGCATTAAAAGTGTTGGAACCGTTCGATTTTATTACAAAGTACGTGGAAGACCTGTAAGGTCTAAAATCGTAAAACCTCACAAATACTGAAACCTGTGAGGTTTTAACCACAAATCTATCGGGGCCTTAAATTATGCTTTTCTGTCCAAAATGCAAAAATGCATCTTCCAAATGTTCTATGCTTGTTCCGGCCTTGTTTTTAATGATCGCCACAATATCAAATCTCACTTCCACATCCAAATCGTGTTCATCTACAAAATGATCAACGGCTTTTACCAGATTTTGAATTTGTTTGGCCTTCACAAATTCCTGTGGGTTCCCAAAATCCGGCGTGCTGCGGGTTTTAACTTCAATTATGGCAAGTATATTGCCTTTACGGGCTATGATATCAACTTCAGCTTTTTGATAAATAAAATTCCTGGAGACAATTTTATAACCTCTTTTAAGAAGAAACTCCTCCGCCAGTTTCTCTCCCTTTTTACCGAGTTCGTTATGTGCTGCCATTTAAGTTTTTTTATTAGCCGAATAAATATTAATTTGTAAAAGTGGCTCATTATCAGCGAATTGCAAATGGGGGATTCGCCCCATTTTTTAAACTGTTAAAACAGCTATAATTTATAAACGATCGATCCTACCCGAAGGTTCATATCTGCAATTTCTTCAGGGGAGGCTTTAATAATATGATCGTTATGAAATTTTGAATTTGATTCTTTTTCCGGAGACAGAAATACACGAAGCTTGTTTTTTTCAAATTTACCTTCGTTCCAAACCACGGCACCGCTGTAATCCCATCCAAACCCGTAAAAGGAAATAGGTTCTCCATTCAGCTCATTTAATTCTTCGTAAGTAGTTCCAATTCTTATTCCGGTTGATGATCTCCAGTCTCCTTCTGTTGAAAACCGGATGTCATAAATTTGAGTCCGTGAAGCGTCGGTCCAGGTTATATTCAATTCGTTGGGAGTATCAGGATATAAAACGCTGTAAGGAAGTTCTTCGGTGCCTTCTTCAAAAACGCCAATAACTTCATAAACATTGGCATCCGGATATTTTTCTTTAATTTTTTCAGAATTAAATCTGACAAGATTTTCAACCACAAATTTGTCCAAAATTCCTAAAGTTTTATTTTTTGTGCTGCTGCAGGAAGCCAGGCTAAGGACAATAAATAATGAGAATATTTTTCGCATTGGTTTAATTTTGGCTAATATTAGATAGATTTTCCACAGTTGCCTTGTCTTTTACAAGAATTTAACTTGAAATATTTAACAGATGCTTACCTTTGCAATCTTAAAAAAGATCCAGAATAAATGAATAATTCTTCACAACGATATACTATTACAGCAGCATTGCCTTACACAAACGGTCCTATTCATATTGGGCATTTGGCGGGGGTTTATGTACCGGCAGATATTTATGCGCGGTTTTTGAGAATGCAGGGAAATGATGTTGCCTTTGTTTGCGGAAGCGATGAGCACGGCGCGGCAATTCCTATGAAAGCAAAAAAAGAAGGGGTAACCCCTCAGCAAATAATAGATAAATATCACACGATAATTAAAAGGTCCTTTGAGGATTTTGGAGTTTCGTTTGATAATTATACCCGGACCTCCAACAAAATTCATCATAAAACCGCTTCAGAATTTTTTTCTAAATTATATGAGGAAGGAAAGTTTATAGAAGAAACCACCGAACAATTATATGATGCAGAGGCCAATCAGTTTTTGGCAGACCGGTTTGTAACCGGAACTTGCCCAAAATGCGGTCATGAAGAGGCTTACGGCGATCAATGTGAAAGTTGCGGATCTTCCCTGAATGCTACCGATTTAATAAATCCTAAATCGGCAATTACCGGTGCCAAGCCAACTTTAAAAGAAACAAAGCACTGGTTTTTGCCGTTGGATCAATATGAGGACTGGTTAAAAGAATGGATCCTGGTAGGTCATAAAAAAGACTGGAAATCCAACGTGTACGGGCAAGTGAAATCCTGGATAGATGATGGCTTAAGGGCGCGTGCCGTAACCAGGGATCTGGACTGGGGAATTCCGGTCCCTTTGAAAGATGCTGAAGGAAAAGTGCTTTATGTTTGGTTTGACGCCCCAATCGGTTATATTTCTTCAACCATAGAATGGGCAGAAAGGAAGGGAAAAAACTGGGAGGATTACTGGAAAGATAAAGACACCAAATTGGTGCATTTTATAGGAAAAGACAATATTGTTTTTCACTGTGTTATTTTTCCAATAATGCTAAAAGCCGAAGGAAGTTATATTTTACCTGAAAATGTTCCGGCAAACGAATTTTTAAACCTGGAAGGCAAGAAGCTTTCCACCTCCAAAAACTGGGCTGTCTGGTTGCACGAATATCTTCAGGATTTTCCCGGTCAGCAGGATGTGTTGCGCTATGTTTTAACCGCAAATGCTCCGGAAACAAAGGACAACGATTTTACCTGGAAAGATTTTCAGGCCAGGAACAACAATGAGTTGGTGGCCGTTTTTGGAAATTTCATCAACAGGGTATTGGTGCTTACCGATAAATATTATTCCGGGGAAGTTCCCACTCCGGGAGAATTTTCAGAAGTGGATAAAAATACCCTTGCAACACTTAAGGCTTATCCTGCCGTGATCGCAAGTTCCATAGAAAAATACAGGTTTAGGGAAGCCCAGGGAGAATTGATGAACCTTGCCAGGTTGGGGAATAAATATCTGGCAGATGAAGAACCCTGGAAAATGATAAAAATTGATGAAGAGCGAGTTAAGACCGTGATGTATGTCGCTTTGCAAATTTCATCGGCATTAGCTACGCTTAGTGAACCGTTTTTACCTTTTACTTCGGCAAAATTAAGAAAGTTTTTAAATATGGAACAGGAATCTACTTCTATGCCAGGCAATCAAGCCACTTCCTGGAACGAAGTAAGTACCAAAGAAGCATTGCTTCCTGCAGGGCACCATATTGGAAAAGCCGAATTGCTTTTCAGCAAAGTAGAAGATGAACAAATTGAGAAACAATTAGAAAAATTGGAAGCTACAAAAGCAGCAAACAAAGCAGAAAATAAGAAAGTGGAACCTCAAAAGGAAATGGCCACCTTCGAGGATTTTACAAAAATGGACCTGCGGGCAGGAACCATCGTGGAGGCTACAAAAATGCCGAAAGCTGATAAATTACTGGTCTTAAAAGTAGATACAGGATTGGATATCAGGACGATTGTTTCCGGAATTGCCGAAAGTTTTAAGCCTGAAGAGATCATCGGTAAAAAAGTGACTGTGCTTATTAACCTTGCACCAAGAAAATTGCGCGGAGTTGAAAGCCAGGGAATGATCCTGATGACGGAAGATTCCCAAGGAAAACTGGTGTTTTTGAATCCAGATACGGATGGGGTTGAGAATGGAGCGATAATTTCGTAAAACACAAAAAACCTTCAGCCCCAATATCTATCGAGGCTATAAGGTTAAATATTGGCTTCCCATGCTCAAAATCGCCTTCCATCCCATCTACAAACATCCCTTACCCGAGGGACATCGCTTCCCGATGGAGAAATATGATTTGTTGCCCAAACAATTATTGTTTGAAGGGACGTGTACCGCAGCGAATTTCTTTCAGCCGGAGCTTCCGGATGAAAATGCAATCCTGGCAATTCATGACGAAAAGTATTTCCGGGAATTAAAAAACCTGACCTTAGATGGACGCGCCGCCAGAAAAATTGGGTTTCCGCTTTCCGAATCCCTGATAAACCGGGAATTGATCATTGCCGATGGCACAATGAAAGCCTGTGAATATGCCCTGAAATACGGGATTGCAATGAATATTGCAGGAGGTACCCACCACGCATATTCAAATCACGGGGAGGGATTTTGTTTGCTGAACGATCAGGCCATCGCGGCAAGACATCTTCTGCGTAAAAAACTGGTGACAAAAATATTAATTGTCGACCTGGATGTTCACCAGGGAAACGGTACAGCCGAAATTTTTCAGAATGACATTTCGGTATATACCTTTTCCATGCACGGAAAAAACAACTATCCCTTTAAGAAGGAAAACAGCGATCTGGATATTGAACTGGCAGACGGTACCGGCGATGAGGAATATCTGAAAATTCTCAAAGAAATACTTCCCAATTTAATTGAAAAGCAAGAGCCCGATTTCATCTTTTATTTAAGTGGAGTAGATATTCTCTCCACAGATAAACTGGGAAAATTATCCTGTTCAATTGAAGGATGTAAAGAACGGGACAAATTCGTGTTACAAACTTGTCACAGCTTAAAGATTCCCGTTGAGGTTAGTCTGGGCGGCGGTTATTCCCCGGAAATAAAAACCATAATCGAAGCGCATTCCAATACTTTCAGGCTGGCACAGGAAATATACTTTTGAAATAGCTGGATTATTGGTTCTTCCGGTAAATATTTCAGCAGCTTTTATCTTCAATAAAGATTTTATAAAATTATTCGTGCACCTGCCATTGCCGGCAGGTGCACGAATGTTTTATCTTATTTCCCCATCAGCAACAATTCACTGCAAACCACTTCGGTTATATATTTTTTAACTCCATCTTTATCCTCATAACTGCGGCTGGTGAGTTTGCCTTCAATCCCTATTTCTTTGCCTTTTGGAACATAGGTTTCAATCAGTTCTGCGGTTTTTCCCCAGGCCACTATATTATGCCATTGGGTATCGGTGATCTTTTCGCCTTTGCTGTTCTTGTAACTTTCGTTTGTGGCGATGGAAAATTTGGCCAGTTTTTTACCCGATTCAAGATTTAAAATTTCAGGGTCGTTTCCTACGTGCCCAATTAACTGTACTTTGTTTCTTAAAGTGCTCATAACTATAGAATTTATTGCAGTTGAAAATCATTCGTTCATTTCAACAGTACAAACATAGAGCTGGTTTTAAGCCGTATTCGGTTGGGAATGGTTTGTTTTCGTTTACTTGCGTTTGTAAACGTTTGTAAATGGATAATTAAAAAAAATTATTAATTTCCCAAGACGGAAAATACGGGGATTTGTTTTTAATTTGTATATATTATCGCGCTTGCAGGTTTCAGCTATATTTTTAGCAGCTAAAATCTGTATTAAACCAATATCCATCAAAAATTGAGAATTATTATGCCATTTAAAAAAATAAACGCACCACTGTTAGAAGTCCTTGAAAGTAAAGGTTTTGAAGAGCCTTTGCCATTTCAAAAAAAGATTTTATCCAAAATTAAAAGTGGGGCAAATTTATTTGGAATTGCCCCGGAAGGCAGTGGAAAAACAACATCTATAATAATTAGCACAATTCAAAAGTTGGGCAGTGAGGCTTTTGAGGATGCTCCGCGGGCTTTGATTTTTGTAAAAGACAAAGAGGCAGCTTTAGAGCTGGAACAAAAATTCAAAGAATATACAAGAAGGATGGATCTGAGGGTTTTTGCTGCTTTTGATGAACCTAATATGGAAAATCAAAAAGGGGAAATTTACTCTGGAGTGGACATTGTAATTGCCACGACAAAACGATTGAATCAGCTCTTTTTGCACAGCGGAATTAATTTGAGTCAGTTGAAATTATTTATTGTGGAAGATGCCGGATTTTTAATCCGAAATAAAGCATTTATCGATCTTATACGAATACCCGAGAGTATTAATAGATGTCAGTATTTGGTTTTTTCTGATAAATATGACGCCAAAATGGAACGATTGAAAGATTCATTTATGGCTCATTCACAGTTAATAGAACTCAAAGAAAGTTAGTGATCACCTATGATCTTTGAATGTATTGGACGAGAAGTCATTAAATTGCATTAAGCTGAAAGGAACAGTTCTTTCCCGGAATAAAATCAGCAGAAAAACAGGACAAATTTTCCTAAACAGCTCCTATGAAAGCGGCAAGCGTCAAAGAACTTAAAGAGGAACTCCACAATTGTTCTCAACAGGAATTGTTGGAATTATGTTTGCGACTGTCGAAGTTTAAAAAGGAGAACAAGGAACTTCTTACTTATTTGCTTTTTGAATCTTATGATGAGGCGGCCTATATTGAAAATGTAAAAATTGAGATCGACACCCAGTTTGATCAGATAAACAGAAAAACCTATTATTTTATTAAGAAGGGTGTTCGGAAAATTTTGCGCGAGCTCAAGAAGTACATCCGTTACTCTCAGAAAAAGGAAACGGAGATAGATCTGTTGATCTATTTCTGTTTGAAACTAAAAAGCTTCTCTCCAACTATTAATAAAAATGTCACCCTTCAGAATCTGTATCAAAGGCAAATTGGAATGATAGAAAAGGCCGTAGCTACCTTGCATGAAGATCTTCAAAGTGATTATGAGCCGGAACTGGAAGCATTGAGCAATTTAAAATAACCAGATTCTTTTGGACAGGACTTCAGCAAAAAGCATTAATTAATCACTCCCTCAAGTTATTAAATACATTTTCCCTATATTTAAATATGCAAAAATCATGTTTGGAATGCGGGGAAAAAATTGTCGGCAGAATCGATAAAAAATTCTGTAGTGATTATTGTCGAAATGCCTATAATAACAATATCAATAAGGACGCTAATAACCTTGTGCGCAATGTGAACAATAGCCTGCGAAGGAATTACCGGATTTTAGGGGAGCTTAACCCCACCGATAAAACAAAAGCCAGCAAATCTAAGTTGATGGCCAAAGGTTTTAGTTTTGAATATTTTACCAGTATCTACACCACCAAAGCCGGGACCGTTTATTATTTCGTGTATGATCAGGGTTATCTTCCGCTGGAGGGTGATTTCTATGCCCTTGTAAAACGCACCTAAAAACGGCTCTATAAATCCATAGCTTTTCCAACAAGCAATATCCATTAACGGTTTTAGATTTTAGAAATAACAAAAAAATAAAATAAAAAATCGGGGTTTCTTTTTGTCAAATTATATTATTTCAATTTAGTAAAACCCTTCTAAGGATGCCAGTTTTGTGCACGAAGTTTAAGCGCAGCATTTAAGATATCTTTCCTGCTTATTTGGCCTATTAGTTTTCCTTGTTCAATTATGGGAAACCTTCGGGCATCGTGTTTATAAAAATGGGCGGCGCAATCAAAGATGCTCGCATCTTTATCTATTGTGGGTACGTCTTTCTCCATGTAATCTTCAATTTTCATATCGCCAATTGGCATATTATA
>JGI1221J11331_1000490_pt1 | contig 13168 bp, 18 predicted proteins | sample LakVidmifraction_4_FD_11331 | JGI IMG/M metagenome (IMG submission 11331) | reverse complement strand
TTTACAAAAGAAAACTCAACTATAAAAGAAGTTACTTTAGAAGGAGGAGCAGAAATAATATCAAGCAGTTTTAATGCAGGTTAATTCACATTTCAAATATAAGGTGCCGTAATTGGTGCCTTTTTTTCACGTCCAAAACCGTTTAGTGTATTGAAGTTAATATTCAAATAATCATTTATAAAAGAATATAGGTTAAACCGAAACAACCGAAAAATGGTGACGATATTTATTTATTGTAAGACAGTTACACACACAAATAAAAACAAAGGGGGCCATTAGTATGAGGTTATCACTACACATTAAGAAGGTTTCAGATTTAGCAGTTATTCCAAAGTATCAGACAGAGGGTTCAGCGGGCTTTGATATATCAGCAGTTGAAGAACTCACAATCGCACCGGGTCAATCAAGACTTATCAAGACCGGATTAAGCGTCGCAGTACCGCCGGGATTCGAATTACAAATAAGGTCAAGAAGTGGACTTGCCGCGAAACATATGGTTTCAGTTTTAAATAGTCCCGGAACTATTGATTCGGATTATCGTTCAGAGGTCGGTGTAATTCTAATGAATAGTAGCGACGTGGTGTTCGTAGTTCACGTTGGCGACAGAATAGCGCAAGGAGTTGTTGCAGCAGTTGAACAAGTTTCCTTCTATGAGGTTGACGAGTTGGACGAAACAACAAGGAACGGCGGCTTTGGTTCCACCGGAGTAAGCGGCGCAGCTAAAGAACCACAGACATTCCCGCAGAGATTCGCAGAAGATACTAAAAATGCAATTGGACAAATAATGGGCAACGCCACAACAAACAAGTATTAATACCGATATTTATATATTGTAAGTCAGTTACGAGGTCGGCGGCACCTACCTATCAACCAAGACCGCTAAATAAAATATAAGGGGTTGTTCTTATGAACACAAATACTAATAAAAATACTACCGGAGAACTTAGAAAAATTAACGCAAACATTGATGGGGTAACAGGAATCGGAACGGTATCAGTAGGCGACGCAATGTTCACCGGTTCAAGGGAAAGCGTAACAGTTGGAAGCCTGGTGCTAATAATAGCGGGTGACGAAGAATACTCCGACACATATAAAACAGGCGACATATACAGAGTAACAAAGGCAGCCAAAGGAAAGAATGACACAGGCGGATTGATTCAGATTAATAAAAAGTGGGCAGACGAGGACGACGAAGGCATCGAAGACGTACTGTTATTTACAGAAGAGTACACCGGCTTAGTTCCCGCAAACATGGAAGCCATCTTGTTAGGGGCTAGAATAGACACCGGCAGCGTGAAAGACGCCGCAGCAGATAAAACACCGGACGCAGAGGAAGACCCTACAGAGGATTGTGGGTATTGCGAACACTTTAACGAATGTTACGGCGATGAAGACGAATACGAAGAAATTCCCGCAGAAGACGAGGACACTCAAGAATCGCTACTAGAAATGGCAGAGAATACACTTGATATATATTCGAACCCTTTCACATATGAGGGCGAAGCCGCAGTTATTGAATATACAGAAGCCGCCGACGCCGTTGTAATAGCAATGGTTATCAGAAAATCCGATAGAAAGGTATTATGTGTAGGATACTCACAATGTCATTGTGACGACGAATACTTCCCGGTAATAGGAAAAGTTATCGCAGCATTTAGGGCCGCTAATTGTGAAGTACCGGAACAACTAATCAACTTTTCAACATACAAATAAATACCACAGGCGGCAGCAATGCCGTCTTTTTCTTCGCCTAAAAATATTAAGGCACGACCACAACACCCAAGCAGCCGCAACGATATTTATATATTGTAAGACACTAACACACTCAAGGGGGAATATTAAATGTATAACGAATCAAAATTAAGCGCGTATTTAATCAACACACCGATAGGGGCGAAAAGAATAATATTTACGGCAATAAGAACCGCCTATTCACCGGAGGAACCTATCAACCTTTGGTTATATCAGTATAAGGAGTATGAGGACAAGGAAGCGGTGGACGGTTTAGGTGGAACAGAGGTCGACAGATTATTCAGAAGCGTAATAGGTAGGGGCCACAGTTCAGTATTAGAACATATATCATTCACATTCGTAATAAGCGGCGTATCGAGGGCATTACTTGCACAGTTAACCCGTCATAGAATAGGATTTAGCCCTACGGTACAAAGCCAAAGATACGTCGGAGATAGTTCAGCCGGTAAGAAGGGCGGTATTAGCGTAATAGTTCCCGGAACCATCGCAGCTAATACGGACGCGCAAGTATTATTCGAATCGGCCATCGTTGATGTTCAAAGGGCCTACAATAAATTGATTGAATTAAACATACCTAAAGAGGACGCGAGGTCAGTTCTACCAAACGCAGCTTCCACGAATATAACGTTGTCTATGAATCTTAGGGCGTTTATACAATTCTATATGTTAAGGCACGAGAAAGGCGGCGCACAGGCGGAAATCAAAGAGTTCTCACAGAAATTAAAGGATATATTAGTCGAGGAAAACCCATGGATTCAAAATATATTTAATATTTATAAAGAATAAGCTTTACTTCTACAGATTAAGGCGTATAATATGAAATATAGTTAGTTATACGACGCAAGGCACAACCTACACACAACGAACCACCGCAGCAGCCACGAACCACACACCCATGAACCACCAAGGCAGTAATAAACATATAGATAAAATAGATACACGAGAGGGGTTAATATAAATGAGTATAGGCGTATTAGGATTAACAAATAATAGTTCACTAATGATTGAGATTGCAGAGGACGGCGAAAGCCTAACATATAAATTCCAAGGGGGTTCAGTTGAGGAAGAAGCGGTTTCTGCCGACATAGAATACACATGGGAGAACGACGCAGCCGACGAGGACGAAGAGTCCGTTCCGGGGTTTAACGTAGTAGGCGGCGGATTCTTTTTCCTACATGAATTTCTAAGAATGGACATATAAGACAGGGCGGCGCAAGCCGCCATACCTACACAATCGAAAGGGGTTTTATTAAATGAAGAATACTATTAATAAACTACGTAATACATTAAGCAGCCTATTAGGTGTCGGAGAATCCCGCGAAAAGTTGGACGTTCTAGCGTCACAAGTAGACAGGCCCACCGTATTTAAGTTATATTGGAAGCAATCCAAGACGTTAAGGGAAATCGCAATAATATATTCATGTTCAGCCCAAACGGTCAAACTACTATTAGCAAAATACGGTATACCACACAGAAGTTACAAGGAAGAACAGGGTCCCGGGGTCAAGGGGATTAATTTTGTGGAAGTGAATTGGGAATTTATACTATAATTTATATAAATAAGGGCGTATAATGAGTATTAATTGTACGCCGCACCACTATATTGAATAAAAGGGGATTATAAATATGTTTAAAGTATTGGATAGAATCGAAGCGGCGTTAAGCAGCAAGAAAGGTAAAATTATATGCGGGGTTGTAGCCTTGGCCGTAATTGGGTTAATAGTGTTTCAAGAGGTGCAAGAAGCGAAACAAGTCGCTACAGAGAAGGCACGAGTGGAAGCGGTACAAGCAGATAAACGTGCCGCACAGTTGAAAGCCGACGAAGAGAAAAAGGCGGGACAGGAAAGAAAAGCAGCAGCGGAAAATCAATACAACAACAACCACCCGGTTTCTTTGGTATATGAGGAAATGCACGAAATGGCGAACAGTATAGTTATTTCCGACGACATATGGGAAGAGAAGCCCATCACAAAAGCGGACATCGCAAGACTAATCAATACAATAAGGGGTTCTACATATAAGGACAAACAAATATTAGTTGCAATGCTTCAACGATGGGACAACGGAATCTTCTCACAGGCAGTCACCGACCATGATTTCGTATGGCACGCATTGGAAGGGAACGTAGGAAGGGCAACCGGTATCGACACGGACAATCTACCTTCATGGTCTAACTTTCAAAAACCAAGTAGTCGTAAAAAATAAAGGTTGACATTATTATACGACGGGTATATAATGGTGTTAGTTGATAAGCGGCGCAGCACGCGAGAGGGGTTTTAATAATGTTAAGAGTTAAAAAGGATTTACGAGAAGTTAAAAAGGTAATAGGGAAATTAAGGAATTTTAGTATCGGAGTTTTACAAGTGGTTGAGAATAAAAATACGTATGATTTAGTGCTAGTAAATGCAAGGGGCGAAATAATGAAGGACGCTTGCGCTAGTGACCTAAATATAAAATTCAGTATACGGAATAATCGGTGTATACTAGATAATATATTCTTCCAAAGTAAACAAAGTAGCAAGGCGAGGTCGGTACTATGGAGTAACAAGGGTCTATACACAATCGTAAGCGGATTAAAAATAGTATTAAACTAGAAAGGGGTCTTAATAATGAAATTATCAGAAATGAACGTAAACCAACGAAAAGTATGGGAAGCAATGGACGCAGCAACAAGGGAATACATCGGAGGTAACGAAAACGGCGTGTCAGATTATGAAATTGGAAGTCCCGAGTATAATAGTTGCAAAAGATTTTTAGACCAAACACACGATGAACTTAAAGAATTCTTTTATCTTGAAGTAATAACCGATGTTCAGAAGGAAGCGCGATTCTGCGGCAAGGAGTTCGTAATGGAAAGAATCGAAATACGCTTAAATAAATGGGGATATTAATTCACGGCGAGGACGTCCGAAAGGGCGTTCTTTTTTTATGCCCTTGGCGTCGCGTATAATTATTATGTTGGGTACTTGATTTTATGGCAGCCGGTACAATATGCAATATACGGAGTTATTGAAAGTTAATATTCAAAAAGTATTGACTTTATTATACGACGGGTATATACTAAAGGTAGTTAGTTAATCAGCACGAAAACAAAATAAATTATAGGGCGGTTGTAAATTATGAAAAAACAAATAGAAGTATTATATGAAGCTTTCGGAATAGCAAACACAGAGATATTTAACGGAGAGATACCAACACCAACAATCACAATTCAGACAAAAGGAAACGCCAAGGCGTACGGTTGGTGTAGTGTTCAGCCGATATGGGTTGGAACCGAAAAAACTCACGAACTAAATATAAGCGCAGAGTACGCAAACAGGCCCTTCACCGAGATAATGGGAACGCTAATACATGAAATGGTACACCTTCACAACATAAGCAAAGGGCTTAAAGACGTTTCAAGGGGTGGCAGCTACCACAATAAAACGTTCAGAGATACCGCAACACTTGTCGGATTCATCGTTGAGAAGTCAGACAAACATGGTTGGGCGCACACCAAGGTCGGGGACGGTTTAGGCGATACGATACACGGTTGGAACCTTGACGAAAGCACATTCGACACCGCGAGAATAGACTTCGACACATATGTTCCGGAGGACGGCAAAGAGGGCGAAGACCCAAAGACCGGGGCAAAGAAAAAGAAGTCCTCAAGTATTAAATATGTATGTCCGGATTGTGGGGCCATAACCCGCGCAACCAAAGAACTAAATATATATTGTGGCGATTGTGGGGTCGCTTTTGAGATTGAAGAATGAGTGGTGTAAAAGCCGCTTATTTTTTTACCCTAAAATAACCCGCAACCACGACAAAGGCGCAATCAACCCGACATTTACTAATAGACCTAATAACAATACGAGGTCATTAAGGAGGGTGTCAAAATGTCAGATAAACAACTCAAGGTCGCGCTATGTGGGAAATTAAGAAGCGGTAAGGATTCCGTCGGAAGACTATTCGTGGCGAGTGGCTTCCATCGGTTCGCGTTCGGGGACAAAATCAAAGAGGTTATAACGGTTCTATTCCCGGGGGAAACGCTACACAGTAAACGACGTAGGGTAATGCAAGGCGTTGGGCAATCATTAAGGCACTACGACGCGGATATATGGGTCAATACGGTATTACGAGAGATTGAAGCCCAAGGTTGCAGCCGTGCCGATATTATCATTACGGATTTAAGGCAGCCAAACGAGTACCGCCAAATGAAGGCAGACGGTTATATCTTTGTTAGGGTTGCAGCAAGTGAGGAAATTCGTATCCAAAGGGCTATAGATAAAGGGGACGATTTTAATATCGACGATATGCACCACGAAACAGAATCCCACGTTGAAGGATTCATGGTCGACTATACAATCAGCAACGATGGAACACCGGAGGAACTAGAACGTCAGACAATGGAATTATTACACGAACTACGAAGGGGGGCTTCAAGTGAGGGAATCACAACATAATGAATTAAGTTTGAAAGGCACCGAGGAAAGAATCACCGCAATACTAACCAACATACACATCATAAGGTCGATAAGATATAGCCGTTCGGATTATACGGCAAGTAACGTATTGATGGACTACACAACGGCGCTTGAAGCCGTACACCTCACGGATAAACAGGCGAACGCGCTAGACTACCGATATGAGAAGGACTTGACGCAAAAGGAAGTATCCACGTTGATGGGTTGTACTCAACAGGCAGTTCAGCAGCATATTAAGGCAGCAGTTAAAAAGATTGCCATAGCATACAGAGGTAATACAGAAGGGGGCGTACATAATGAGTAACGTTGAAAATAGATTAAAGGTTGCATTTTTAAAGCACGGGGTCAATCCGGAGGAAGTTCTTCCTTTGGGAATGGAGATTCTTGACCCGTTATTTTATGCGAATAGATTCGGGGGCGGTAACTACTTCTATACATTTAAAATTCTAGTATCGAGAATGTTGGCGATGAACCCAATTCCGCCGCTGCAAGGTAGGATTGACGCCATAGAATTATTGACCGAAGCATACATCGACCAGACCAGCGAAGCACCGGAGGGCGTACAGTTAAACTTGTTAGCAAATTGGTTGTTGGTCGAGGTATTAAGGGACGCGCACCCGGACAAGGTGACACGTACCGACTTCCCTATAATGAACAAGGGGCAGCTTAGGACAAGGCACTACAGAGAAATGGCGGACGAGTTCATCGAGGGAAGAACGCTTAGGGGTCAGAAGCCCACCAAGAAAAAGAATACAACCGAGTTCGAAAAACAATAACCGAGTAGTGCCGAAAGGCGCTATTTTTTTATACTTTTTTATTGGTACCGCAACAAGGTGAGAATGGCCCCGACATTTATGTATTGTAAGGGCAGCGAGTAAGCAGCCGCCGAAAAGGAGGGCTTTACAGTATATGAAAAACGAATTTATATCCATTGGAGATATGGCACTCATCAGCTTAAATAACGGATTGACAACGCTAATAAGCGCCAAGGACTTAGAGAAGGCGCAGCAGTTCCCGGGGACTTGGGGTTCTATTAAAAACAATAACACACATTACGTATGTGGTTCGTTGTACTATCCCGGAGGTAATACGACGATATATCTTCACCGGTATATCATGCAATGCCCCGAGGGGTTCGTCGTAGACCATATCAACCACGACGGGTTAAACAATAGTAGGGACAACCTTCGAATCGTTACACACGCCGAGAACCTACAAAATTTATGTGGTGCGCGGTCGACATCGAAAAGCGGTTCACGTAACACATTCTTCGATAAATACTTCGGGAAATGGGTTGCAGAGGTGGCCGTCAACGGAAAGGTCATCTATAAGAAAAGATTCGAGTTCAGAGAGGACGCAGAGGTTGCGGCAGCAATGGCGCGATTAATGTATCAACCGTTTAGTCCCGAGGGAACGGCGGCACGTATGGGACGCGTAGAGTATCCGAAAGTTTCACAGTATGTAAATTACGATTTAGACATTTAAGGGGGAAGCCATAACATGAGTAATTTAAGGAATAAGGAACGAATGATTGCTTCAACATGGGAATGGGACTTCCTCAATGGTTGCTTCCTACGTGGTATCAAAATGGGAGACGTGGACGGTATTGTCGAGTGTAGCGGGTTCTTCCTAGTATTAGAAACTAAGAACCCCGGCGCACCCAAGCCGGTCGGTCAACGAATCCTATATGAAGCTATGGTTAAGACCGGATTGTTTACGGTCATTTACATATGGGGCAAAACCAACCAACCGGAGAGAATCGAAATAATGGCGCCGGAATCATGGGGCGAAAAGGGCGACATAAAAACGACCAAAAGTCCCACAGACGAAAAGCACCTTCAAGCAGTAGTCAAAACATGGTTTACAAAAGCAAACCGCGGCAAACGGGTTTAAATATATCTTAGGGGGAATTATTAATGTTAATAGATTTAAAAGCAAACGGAAAAGGCGAATACACAATCATGGTATCACATTCAGACGGCGACGGTATTGGTTCCGTGGTACTAGGTAAGGCGAGATTCGGCGCTTCATTTAATTGGTATTGTTGTGAGTATGGAAACGTCAACGAACGAGTTAACGAGATAATCGACTATATAGAGGACAATGACCTTAACCCCGGAGAGGTAACATTCTTCATAACAGACATAAGCGTCGACCAAGCAACGGCAGAACGTCTTCACGTTTACGCTACGCAAGATATGGGTATTCACCTTTACGACCACCACCCGTCAGCGGCTTGGCTTAACTCGTATGTTTGGGCGGAGGTTGTCCATGATGGTTCACATTGCGGAACGTCACTATTCTTTGCTAGGGAAATAGTACCGTATAGCGCGGCCATAACGAAAAAGTATGAGGATTATGTCAATTACGTAAAAGACTACGACCTTTGGATTCATAAATTCCCGGGAAGTGTACGCGTTAACAGGCTACTTGGGTTACTCAAAAGGGACACAATGATTAAGCGGTTCAGCGTTAACCCGAGTGTAGAACTTACGTGCATGGAAGAGATTATCGTCGACTTAGACGAGAAGAACGAAGAGAAGTACTACGCTAAATTAAGTAAAGCGGTCAGAATACAATACGACTATGAGGGCCGAAAGTACGGCTTGGTACTATGCGACCAATATATCAGCACGATAGGAAATCGCTTGGTTAACGAGTTCCGATTGGATTATGTGGCATTACTAGATATACACGGAAGCAAAGTGTCCCTTCGTAGTAATAAGACGGACGTTTCAGAGATAGCGCAGCAGTTCGGCGGTGGCGGTCACAAGTTGGCTTCCGGGTTCAGATATTCATATGATGATATGTTAAAAGCGTTCGCCGGTGATTTTACTGAAGAACAATATGCGGGTGCGTAATATAGAATGGAATAAGAAAAGGGCCGTCCGAATGGGCGCCCCTTTTTTAGTATAATCATTTATTCTACTTTGTCCACGAAGGTCTTTATTATTAGATTGATAAATTCGTTCCTTGAGTATTTCTTGTCCTTGCACACCTTATCCAATTTCTTCAGAAGGTCGTTATCCATGTATATCTGAATTGGTACCTTTTTGCGCTTATCCTCTATTTTGTTAGGGATTTTAAATGGGTTATCGTCGCCTTGGGTGGTTGCGTCCTCCGGTAATGCTTCCGGGTTATGCTGCGGTTGTGGTTTATTAATACTTCCTATTTTGTCGGTTAAGTTTACTTTCATATGTTAACACTATCCTTTCATATTTAATTGTGGGTTATTATGTTGCGGTATGATGGTACATCGTGCCATTATTTTATAACATTACTTTATACAATTACCGTGTAATGGTGCCATGTAAATGTAGATTGTAACAGTAGGGTTTAATGGTTTTAGTTAATCTTGCCTATCAATTCATAATATAATCGTTTATACGGTTCACCGTGCTTGGGCGAGTAGTCTTGTATGGTTTTATTGTCAGCTACGGCTTCCTTGTATTTTACGCTATTATATACGATGGTATCGAATAGGTCAGCTTCAAAAGTTCCCTCAATTACGTTGTTCATTTGTTTGGAGAATAACGTCTTTTTATCGTAGTTATTTCGCAATATTCCCAAAAGTTTAAGGTTGCTATTCGTATCATGTTCAACTATTCCGGTGACTAGCTTTTGGACGAAATTCAGACCGTCAAGCGCAAATACACTATTGTCTATTACACTAATGAAATAATCCGACATAGCCAAAGCGTTGGTCGTACATACGCCCAAGAACGGGCTATTATCAATTATTACATAATCGTAGTCTTGGTCGAAGTCCATGAATTTAGATTTTAGGATTGATTCCCGGAACCTCTTATTATATAGTTCAGATTCAAGCAACGCACTATCAATCGTATTAGGAACGACGTCGATGTTCTCCGAGTAGTTTACTATACAATCGGTAAACTTGACCTTAGAGTTCGAATATAGGTCGTACAAATTGTAAGCAGCAGCAGCAGCAGCAGCACCACCCGACCACCGTGTAAGATTCGATTGTGTGTCGTTATCTATTAATAATACTTTGTGATTCTGCTTGCTTATGGCACCGGCTAAATTAATCGCCGTGGTAGTCTTACCGACACCACCTTTAACGTTAATGATTGATATTACAATCGCCATGTATACACCGCCTTACGTTAGAATTTATAACATAATCTTACTATATACTTCTATTCTCAAAAAGTAAACATAAATATTTAACCACACCAATAATATATAATAGTAATATGTAACAATAAGTTATAGAGTAAATACATAACGGCAGTTTATACAGTAAATACATAATAGGGATTCGTGACAATACATTGTAAATGTGAGTATTAGTTGTAATTGGTAATGGTGGGTTGTACGTGTGCCATGTAATAGTAATGTGTAATATTAAGTCTTAATGTTGTTTTATGGTGGTGCGTTATGATGGCACTTTATACTATTTAAAGTTGAAAGTTAATATTCAAAGTTACTATTCAAAAGGTATACAATACGTAAACATACGATAAACACACGTAAACAAGGCGTATACAGACGTAAACATTATAGGTATACGACAAAACAAGTACGAATCGGCTGCAATCGTTAAAAATAAAGTGATATTTATCTGTATTTGTATACTTGTAATGAGGTTTTAACGACCATTCACGGAATCCCGATACTTGTATTATTAAATAAACACCGATAGCACCCGGAAGTACCTATAGTGGTACTTGTATTGCGCATTAACGGCTTAATGGTTATATAGACAGGGAATACAAACGTCAGATAATACGAGTTATTGCATCAACACCGTAAACATATAGACCCATAGGTCGCATTTAACGGTTGGATTGATGAGTGGCTTGTATAGACGGTTTATGTATACCCGCAACAATTGCATATAGATAGTACGTAATACTTGCCTACAAAGTCTTGTCTTTATATGTCTAACCTTATTTAGTCTTAAAGAACTTAAAGAGTTAGTGACATAGATTGCGTATAGTGCTGGTTACTAAGTGAGGTTTCGTCTTCGGCTTATTCATAACGTAGGTCGTTGTCAGACCGTTAGACATATGGAATAGGTAAGACGCATAATCACCCATTAAGTAAATAGGTAGGTCGTAGGGACGACGTAAAAGGGGTAGAAATGCGTTTTATATATGAGTAATCGGGCATATGTATTATTGAATAATATTACCGAGTTTATTCGATAGTTGAGTTAGGGAAAAACGTAATTATTTATGTGGGATTATTATAAATTATCTGCCGAAGTGTATCGGGAAGCAGCGAGAAGCTGTAAAAGGGTACCGAGAAAGTTCCCGAGATTCGACGTTTAATCATTTTAATTATAGGAGTGGTATAAGTTATGTGAGTGTATCGTGACGTAACGTACGTAGACGTACACATACGATGTAGAGTATTGAGGATTCGTCTAAGGGCGTGTATCTCCGGTTCTTTTATTCGGTTACGGGCGAGTTGTTGCGATTTAATTACGTGAGTTACCGATGATTAATTAAGTGGTTATTGTGGCGTTGGATATTCGGTGGAAGGACGTTGGGAATCGTTGGTCGGTCGTTGGGAATCGACGGTTGGGACGATGAAAGTTCCGGGAACCGTTCCTTGCGGAAGTCCGAGGTCAAATATAGGGGGGGTCAAGGAAATGGCTATAAAAGGAATAGATTTATCGAAGTTTCACGAGAAGCAGCGTATGGCGATTGAAATATTAGCGCAGCCCGGTCGTGGTGGAATGACATTGGACGAAGTTGCCAAGTATATTCACGCAGACCCGAAGACATTATTCAGATGGCGTGGAGAACCCGAGTTCGTTAACGCAGTTACACAGAAGGCTATTATGAACCTTCACGCAGACTTACCGGAAGTATTCGCCGCTAATATGGAACGTGCGAAAGCCGGAGAAGTAAGGTCGGTTGATTTAGTTTACAAATTGTTAGGCTTATTAGTGGATAAATCCGAGATTGAAGTTAAAGAGAACGGCAAGTCAGAGGAAGAAATCGACACAGAGATAAGACGTATGAGAGAAAAACTAAAGGAACAAGGGTATTAATATTTAGGGGCGGCAGAAATGTCGTCCTTTTCGTCGTATAAAACACGGACGCTATTTAAAAAGGGCGGGGTATTGTTCGTGTGACAATAGGTGGATTCATCGTTAATCAGCTAAAAGCACACAATCCGACGTCGCGTATTATATGACACCTACACAGAATGGCTATATCACACGTATGCAGCCGTTTAATTGTGGTGTATGTCGTATAATACTAATTATACGCCTACCTTTTTAACCGCCCCCATGTTCGTAAACGCCCCGGTTTTATATGTACCCGGTTAAAATAAGGCCCCCTATTTAAGACACCCCCCCTATATAGCAGCCGCACACACGGCCTATATGTGGCCCATATGCAGCCCATACACCACCCTTATATGTACCCGTCGTATAACGCCTATATGTACACGCCGTACCACACGGTAGCAGCAGCCACCACCTACCTATGCATACACACATACACACATACACACGCCTACACATACACCCATCGCCTACCCACATACTACCCATGAGTACATACATGATTGGTTGATTGATTGATTGATTGATTATTAAATGATTGATTGATTAGTTTATTAAATGATTAAACAATTAAATTATTATTATTATTATAAATGATTATTAAATGATTCCGATTTATGTTGGAGATTATACCAAGGATTCAGACCATGAAGCTGCAAGGAAGGAAGCCTAAGAGGGTACCAAGGGGGTCGACCCCTACCACACAGGGACAGAACCCGCAAAAAGTATCGACACACAATTTTTAAACATAGGGTCGCAACAACATTCAATACGAAGCCCAACGTTCCACAACGAAGCCCCACCAACGTTCCCTCACTTCCCTCACTTCCACAACGAAGCCCCACCAACGTTCCACAACGTCACCCAGCACTTCCCCTCACTTCCCTCACTTCCCTCACTTCCC
>JGI1221J11331_1000489_pt1 | contig 13178 bp, 11 predicted proteins | sample LakVidmifraction_4_FD_11331 | JGI IMG/M metagenome (IMG submission 11331) | reverse complement strand
CCTATAGGCAACTACAGAGCAGCGTTAAATGTGCAAACCTTAACTACTGCTCTATCGTAACAGATGTAATTAAATGTTGCTAGCCTGTAAATGTGCCTGATAAGCGCTGCCAATGTTGGTCTTCTTGTGCCGTATAAGCATGCTTAGCATCCAAAGCGAAGTAAGGGCTATAAGCGTCGCTGACCTGTTCAGTTTGTGATTCAATCAATCCTGCCAGCACAATACGACCTTTTGCAGCGATTAACGTTGCAAAATAAGGAGCGAGACCAATAAGCGGCTTGGCTAAAATATTGGCTACAATAACATCGACGGGCACCACCTCATTTTGGGCACAGTAGCTGCCAAATGCTTCCGGTAAGAAAGCTTGCAAACGATCCTCGACATGATTACGCGCGGCATTTTGATTGGTAGCCAATACTGCTTGCGGGTCAATATCTACCGCATAGACATGGCGAGCCCCTAATAACAGGGCACCAATACCTAAGATACCTGAGCCACAACCGTAGTCAATCACTACCTTATTACTTAAGTCTTGTTCGGTCAGCCAGTCAAGACATAGACGGGTAGTGGCATGGTAACCTGTACCAAACGCTAGCCCTGGATCCATAATAATATTGGTAGCATCAGTATTTGGTGGTTTGAGCCAGTTTGGCACAATCCAGAGATTATTGGCGCACTCAATAGGACGATAGTGCGTCATCCACTCGCGCTCCCAATCCTTGTCATCAACGGCAGTCAGCCAGATGCGACTGGCTTGCACTTGGGCGGCTATTTCGTGGCCTAACTGCTCAACCACTTGCTGGCTACCTACCTCAGTGGTGGCATCAAAAAGCCCAGTCAGAATGACCTCATCCCACAGTGGTGACTCTCCTGGCAAGGGCTCAAATAAAGGTTGATCGCCCGCATCGTCTAACGCAATGGACAGTGCGCCTGCCTCCAATAATAATGCCTCTGCCAAATCAACGTTTGCCTTTTCACATTGTAAATGCAGTTGTTGCCATGCCATAACGATAACCTTAGATTAAAATAAAAAGTAAATAGGTGGGAATGATAAAAATAATAAAAAGGTGTTGTGCTGAAACTCTAAACCTTATTGCTTAGGTTGAATATCTAATACCTGAATATCTAGCGTAATGCCTGCTGAGCTTCATGAATGACCCGCGAACTGTTTTGTAGTTGTCCTGAGCGCAGGATAAGCTGCCACAATGCACGGCGACGACTGGCATTTTTTGAGACCGTTAAACCCCTTCGAGCCATTGCTTCTGCCTTGCGAGGTTGGTTCTTTTTGAGTGCCACTTGTGCCAAGTAAAAATAGACAGCTGATGATCTGGGAGCAAGGCGTTGAGCATGGGTAAAGCTACTCTCAGCAGCGGTCAAGTTCCCCACTTTTAGCTGGCCAATACCAGATTGCATCAAATTTTGAAATGCCGGTAAATTACTGTTATTAGAAGGGGCTTGTCGACTTTGCTGTTTTGAATTTTGCCGTGCGCGCTCTAATAGCTCATTATGTGACGGCGATTCTGGCTGCACTGCTGGAGGGAATGTTGGCTGTGCTATTGGCGGCGTGATTATATAGTCATCATTAGAGGGCGTTATGATGACCGTACTGGGTATTGTAATAGGTGGCGCTGATACTGGTGTTTGTTCGGTTGATGGATTTGGCACAGCGGACGGTTCGGGCCGAACATAAGGCTCAATAGGGTAGCCGTCTTCGTAATCGTTACCATCGATCGCAGGCGCTTGGGTCACCGCTGTGGTAGTGGCTGTTGGCGAGGTTTGAGTAGACGTCGCTGTGGTCGTAGTTGGCACAGTCTGACAGGCGCTTAAGCTTAGCATACCGATAATAACGCTGGTGACAAGCACCATTTTAGAGAGCTTGATCTGCTTAGCAGACCGTACGCTCGTAATTCTCTTGTGCTTAGATGAGACAGTTTTTTGCATAGATGACAGCATGTTAAAGCCCTTTCTTAAATTTCAAAAAATAACCTTAGAACCATTCGAGCGCACGGTCATACCAAGTGTCGGCACGTTTTTGCGCATCGCTATTGTCTTGTATCTCGTTACTATTTTGAGCATCAGTATTAATAGCTTGGCCATTTGGAATATCTAGCCCCTCGCGGCGGCGCTGTTGTTGTTGAGATCCTTGATCATTTTGCCACTGTTGTTGCTCGCGTGCGCGTTCCTGCTGGTATAAGCCAAGAGCACAACTGCTGGCCTCTTCTGGCAAGTATGCTGACATGACAGGCAGATAGCGTGCATCAGAACAACGCTCATTGGATAGTTTTCCGGAATTATTTTCAAGCCATAACCACTCAATACCTTCTGGTTCTGGCATGGATACTGGCGTCAGTTTTAGGCGCTTCATATAGTCGACCCATACTGGCAGTGCCCCTGTACCGCCGCTAAGTCCAATTGGCTTATTGTCATCACGGCCAACCCAAACCACACTGACATAGTTGCCACTATAGCCGGCAAACCAGGCGTCACGGTAATCGTTGGTCGTGCCGGTTTTGCCAGCGAGATTTAAATTACTGCCAAGCGATTTAGCCTGTTTGCCAGTACCGTTTTTGACTACTTCCTGCAATGCATAGTTGGTCAAATAGTTGGCCTCAGGTGGAATACTGCGCTGGGTATTTAATCCAGTCCGCTGCAAAATGCGCCCGCGATCATCAATTACCGTACGGATACTATGAATCGGGGTGCGAAAACCGCCAGTAGCAAACACTTGATAGACACCGAGCATATCCATTGGGCTGAGATTAACTGCGCCTAGTAATGCTGAAGGATACGGAGGNATTTTTTCTTTTATTCCCATACGCTGTAGTTGCTTGGCAAAAGTATCGATACCGAACTCCATTCCTAAGCGCACAGTAGCTTGGTTATAAGAGTGGGCCAGCGCCGTGGTCAAAGGTACATAACCATGATCGCGGCCAGCGTAGTTTGTGGGGTTCCATTCAGTACCGTCGCTTAAATTGACCGTAATGGGTGAATCATCGACCGGGCTTGCCAAGTTATAGCGACCACTTTCAAGCGCGGTCATATAGATAATTGGTTTTAACAATGAGCCCACTTGCCGCTTGGCATCGACTGCGCGGTTAAAGCCGGTAAATTCGCTACCACTACCTACCACGGCGACCAGCTCACCAGTTTCAGGATTGGCACTGACCAATGCTCCTTGTAAATCTTTGGTTTTACTACTACCACGGCGTAACTCACCAAGTTTTTTATCAACAGCTTTATCCGCGGCTAGTTGGGCAATAGGATTGAGCGTACTGATAATGATTAAACCTTCGTTCTTAAGATCATCTGAATAATAGACGTCATTCAGCTCACGCTTGACGATATCCAAAAAGTCAGGGAACTGACTTTTTCCTTCAACGGGTTTATCAACCACACCAAGCGGCTTCTCTATCGCAGCATCATAGTCTTCCTGAGACAGCGTACCCACTGATAACATATTACTGAGCACGACATTACGGCGCGCTTTGGAATCGTTGGGGTTGCGACGTGGATTATAGAAGCTAGGGCCTTTTGCCATACCAACTAGCATAGCTTGTTGATCTAAGCGCAGCTCATTGAGCGGCTGATTAAAATAAAATTGTGATGCCAAGCCAAAACCATTAATAGAACGGTTGCCATTCTGACCTAAGTAAATCTCGTTCAAATAGGTTTGTAGTATTTCATCTTTGCTATAGTGCAGCTCTAGTAGCACTGCCATCATTGCTTCATTGGCTTTGCGTTTTAGCGTGCGATCAGAGTTTAAGTAGAAATTTTTAATCAGCTGTTGCGTGATGGTCGAGCCACCTTGCCTAGCACCACCGGTGAAGTTATTGATCACGGCCCGCGCAATACCACGTATTGAAACCCCTTTATGCTCATAAAAACCGCGATCTTCAGTCGCTATTAGCGCATCAATCAGCGGCTGTGGCACCTCATCTAGAGAAACGACCATTCGATCTTCATTACTATCGGGGTAAATACCACCGATATTAACGGGTTCAAGCCGAATGATACCGGTCTTGGCAGGTAAGGTGCTTTGGATCGATTCAATCTTATTACCGGCAATGGTCATCTTAATGACTTGTTCTTTATCAACATCATTGGCGCTATAAGTAAAGCCCCGTGTATGAATAAAATAGGTGTTACCTGATTTACGATAAGTGCCAGTGCTATCATAGGCCTTATTACTACGGTAATTGAGAAGCTCAAGCCAAGTCTTCATTGTATCTTTATCGACACTGGCACCTTGATATAGCTCAAGTGGCTGTGAATACACCTTAGCAGGGATATCCCAGCGTTTGCCTTCAAACTTGTGGGTAATAGTACGGTCAAGCTTGACCAAATACAGCGCCAATAACACCATACCTGCGATGATGATGATTAGTAAGATACTACTAAACACCAAGCCCCGCTGCTGTGAGGGCAGAGTGTTTACGGCAGACTTAGACGACTGTGATAGCTTAGAATGGGATTTTTGCACTGATAACACACCGTTTTGAGATAAAAAACTGCCTCATAATGACGCAAATTGATAAGTTTTTCAATCTATCATCATCAACGCCCTCATTCATTCGCTATTTCCATTCGCTATTTCTTAGTATAGTTCTATGGAGGTGTATACTGGTTAGTGATATATGGTCAGGCGGTTTATCATCACACGGCTTGAGTGTTAAACCGTCGTTAAACAACCGCTAGGCTAAGTAATCACTAAACGAATGAGAGCTGAAGTCACTAGACTTTTAATTTAAAGCTATTAGGCTTTTAATGGAAAGCTCTTAACGTAAAGTTGTTAGGCTTTTAATGTGATGGATGAATGCCATATAAGACAGCAATCTATGCTAACTGTTTATGCGGATTGCCATAATGTTTTTTCTATGGATTGTCGGCTACTATCAAATTCATATCAGCTTGATTCAAGCTAAATTCAGTATCATCAAGGTCAAAGTAAGCCCGCTTAAAGGAACTCATATCTACCATGTCCAGCGCCTCGTCACCTACTGCCTCTCATTACGACGATCACTCCATAACCCAAGGACTGGTGCTGCCGACAGCAGGCCACTGCTTTCATTGCGGTGATCCCGTGCCGCGCCCACCATTTCATGCTGATATACTCGGCTCATCACGTGAGATGTGCTGTATGGGTTGTCAGCTAGCGTCGCAAAGTATCGTTGAAGCGGGACTTGAGCAGTATTATCTTGATCGCTCAGAGATCAACCGTACCGCAAGTTTGCCCACGCAAATGACTCGCCTTGAAGCTTATGATCATGATGAAATAAAATCACAATTTGTCTACGCGCAAGATGGGTTATCGGTTGCTGAGCTATCAGTGAATAACCTACGCTGTGCGGCTTGTACGTGGCTGATAGAGTCGCGGCTGTACGAGATTGATGGTATTGATAAATGTCAGGTCAATTTGACCAACCAGCGTATGCGTGTGATCTGGGATGAAACCAAGTTGCCAATTAGCCGTATCTTAGCGGTGATTAATGCGATTGGTTATGAAGCCAAGCCCTATCGCCAAGACACTCATGAAGCCATGCTGGCAAAGCACACTAACAAGATGCTATTGCGGTTAGGTATAGCCGCTCTAGGTGCGATGCAAGCGATGATGTATGCCGTAGCCCTGTATTTTGGTGAATACAGCGGCATGCTGATATTACAGCGTGATTTTCTGCGCTGGGTGTCTTTATTCGTCAGTATCCCAGTGTTCTTTTATGCAGGCGTACCATTTTTTACCTCCGCATGGTCGGCGATTCGCGCGCGACAAGTCAATATGGATGTGCCCGTCAGTGTCGCCCTGATTGTGACCTTTTTCGCCAGTCTTTACGCCACCATTACCGGACACGGGCAAACCTATTATGATTCGGTCAGTATGTTCATTTTCTTCTTGCTGGCAGGACGTTATATTGAGCATAATGCACGGCTAAAAGCGGCGACTATGGCCAATGACTTGGTGGTAGTAGAACCAATATTAGTACAAAAAATCGCTGAAGATAAAGCCGCTGCCGAGCTAATTCTTAAGCAGTTGGCGCAAATTAATAGCAATGTTGTGCCTGATGAGTCTGTTGATAGGCTTGATGGCATAGATAGCATGAATAATTCGCCTCTTACTAATTTAAGTCTGCAAACTGATACGTCAGCTATCGCTCAGTCACGTACGTTGCCAGACTTTATGAAAAGTATAGATGCCAATGTGCATAAGGTCACGTTACGTATTGCTCAAGACTGGCAACAGTCGAGCCGTCAGGATCCAATTTCTACCACAAAAAAGAAAATGGTCACCACACAAAGCTTGCAAGTCGGTGACATCATCATGATTGATGCAGGTGCTGAAATCATCAGTGACGGTATTTTACTTAGTAAAACTGCCACCGTCTCCCAAAGCTTATTGACTGGCGAGGGAGATTTGATTGCAAAGCGTCAAGGCGACTATATCGTCGGCGGCGCACAGAATGACAGCCAACCATTTGAGATGCTGGTTACCGCATTACAAGCCGACAGCCAGATTGGCTTGATTGATCGGCTGATGAACCGAGCTATGAGTGAAAAGCCAAAATTAGCGCAGCAAGCAGATAAGCTGGCGCGCTGGTTCGTAGCGCGAATTCTGGTATTGTCAGCGTTGGTATTTATTGGCTGGTATATCGTTGATCCCAGCCAAGCGATTTGGGCAACAGTAGCCGTCTTAGTAGCTACTTGCCCCTGCGCCTTGTCTTTAGCAACACCAATTGCTCTAACGGTTTCTACCAATCGTCTGGCCAGCTATGGCTTTTTGACCACTCGTGGTCATACTTTACAAACCTTGGCCGAAATTACTCATGTCGCCTTTGATAAGACCGGTACGCTCACTTATGGTAAGCCCAATCTATTAAATATTGAGCTGCTAGCATCTACTAGTGCTGCAACGGAATCAACTGGCCAAAAAGACAAACTATTATCAATAGCAGCCGCCCTTGAAGTAGGCAGTCGTCATCCGGTTGCTCATGCGCTGCTGACAGCGGCCTATCAGTTACATCTACCATCAACCCAAGCTTTGCAACATTATCCAGCAGGCGGGGTAGAGGCTACTATTGATGGCGTATTGTACCGAATAGGTCATGTTGACTTTGCTTTAGATAGAAGGGCTGATAGCGTCAAGGCTAATAACGATTTGAATCCAGACTTAGCGGCTCATCGTGCCAGCTCGGCAGTGGTTTTATCTTGTCGCCAACTGCCTTCACAATCTGATGCTGATAATGGCGCGCAGTCATCTTCATGGCAAGCGCTGGCGTGCTTCTATTTCAATGATAAGGTGCGAGATACCGCGCAGCCGATGCTTGATAAACTCAAAGCACTGGGTATTGAGTCAGTAATGTTGACTGGCGATCCTAGCCCACAAGCGCTCGTCGTTGCCGACTCTTTAGGCATACAGTCGGCATACAACGGCCTCTCTCCAACGGCTAAAGTCAATCATATTCAACAACTGCAAGCGAAAGGTGCGGTGGTACTTATGGTCGGTGATGGAATCAATGATGCGCCGGTATTGGCCGCTGCTGACGTTTCGACCTCAATCGCTGGCGCGGCTGATTTAGCTCAAGTCTCAAGCGATAGTATTATTCTAAATGGTCAAATCGAAGCTATCGCTGCCGCTAAGCGTATCGCTGATAAAACCGAACGTATTATCAAACAAAATTTCCATTGGGCACTGGGTTATAACGGGGTTGTGTTATTGCCAGCCATATTTGGTTACGTCCCGCCTTGGCTTGCGGCCATTGGTATGTCGCTCAGCTCATTGCTGGTGGTCCTAAATGCGTTACGTTTAAAACGTGCTTAGTTTAATTTGAACCAATAATTACTTACTCAAAAAAGTAACTCAAATTTTTAACCATAAAAAACCGCCTGTGGCTAAATATTATAGCCGCAGACGGTTTTTTATTTTCAATTATAAATAGCGTTCTAAAATAAGTTTTTAGAAGTGCTTTTAAATTAGTCTTGCAAGTAGCTTAGCAGACGCATAAATTCAATGTACATCCATACTAGCGTCGTAATGATACCGATACTGAACAACCATTCATAGTCTTCAGAGACACCCGCCGCTACGCCGCGGTCAATGTTATCAAAGTCTAATAACAGAGTAAAAGAGGCGATAACAATCACAAACAGACTGAAGCCAATAGCAATAGCGCCACCCTCAAATAAAAACGGTAAACTTGAGCCAAAAGCTAAAGAAAGCACCCATTGCGCAACGTAAACCAACATAATGGCAATGATAGCTGAGGTTACGATTGAGCGAAATTTCTCAGTGACCTTAATGAGACCAGAACGATACAGTCCGAGCATCACTGCTGCGGTTACGAAGGTCGCACACATAGCAGTGACTGGCACGCTTGGATACATTCTCATAAAGAATAGCGAGATACCGCCTAAGAAGATACCTTCTAACAGTGCAAAAGGTATTGCTAAGGTTTTGGCCTTTTGGGGCTTAAAAGTGATATATAGTGCTAAACCGAACGCGGCGAACATACTACCAAAGGCAGTAGCGGTGATAAAACCTTGCGACAGTCCTGCCATAAGGGCATAAAAGAAAAAGCCCACACCAGTAATGGCAGACAGCCCAAGTAATAGAGTGGTCTTTTGTATCACGCCCTTGACGGTCATCGGCTCGCCGCCGATCGCAAGCTCTGCGCGACTGACAATAGGATTGGCCATACATATGTCCTCAATAAAAGATGTAAATGAAGTAATTATAGATGTCAGCTACTTTAGCAAAACCGCTCATATTGTCAACGGTGTTTACGTGACAGTAATCAAGGCTTAGCGCCGTTATTTAGTAGGTTATGGGCTCAAGTAAGCAGTAATCTCAAAATAGCAGCATGAACGCGTTACCAATTGGTGTAAAAAGCGCGCATGATGTCTCATATATGGGGTCGATTACCACAGTTAACAACGATAATGACTAAAACATGCTAGTTTAAGCGCTCATTTATCGCTATCATTGTCGCGTAATCATTGTTATTTATTCTAAGTTATGCCGAGTCGTTATATGGAAAACTCAGCGCAGTCAGAAAGATTGCCGCATTTACATCAATCAGAGCTGTTTCACGCCATTAAAAATCCTGCTTTTCGACGTATTGGCCTCATGGGACGCGCAGGAAAACGTAGTGTGACCCAAAGTCTAGTCCAAATTTCTCAAACCATTAATGAGATGGGACTGACCTTGATCATGGATGTGCAAACCTCTAATCTGCCAACATTAGACCTCACTGAAATAGAAAAGGTCAAAATCGTCAAGCGCAGTCTCATTGGTGAAATTTGTGATTTGGTCATCGTGGTGGGCGGGGATGGTTCGATATTACACGCCGCTGAAGCATTGGCTCGTTATCGCGTGCCAGTATTGGGCGTTAACCGTGGTCGTCTTGGATTTTTAGCTGATGTAAAACCTAATGAAGCAGCCTTTAAACTGCGCCAAGTACTGATGGGTGACTATCAGCTGGATCATCGGTTTTTGTTGACCATGGAGATTCGGGAAGGGCGCCAAATTATTCATGAAGATATGGCACTAAATGACGTGGTGTTACATGCTGGTAAATCGGTACATATGATTGATTTTCAGATGAAAATTGACGGACATGATGTCTATCGTCAGCATAGTGATGGCTTGATCGTGGCCACGCCTACGGGCTCAACTGCGTATGCGCTATCGGGTGGCGGCCCTATTCTCCATCCTAGTATGGATGCTATCTGTCTGGTGCCCATGCATCCGCACACCTTGTCGAGCAGGCCTATTGTTGTTAGTGGCAATAGCGAAATTTGTATCCGCATCCACGAAGACAATCGTACCCAACCTATGGTTAGCGCTGATGGTAAGCAAAGCGTGCCGCTAGAGCAAGAGCAGCGCTTGTATATTCGCAAGCATCCTGACAAGCTAACCTTGCTGCATCCCCCAGGTTTCGACTTTTATGAAGCCTGCCGCACCAAATTGCACTGGAATGTACATGCCGAAGAGTTCAGCCTTGACGTTGATGATGATATTATGGATGAAGAATAAGTGTATATATAATATAAAAATGGTAGCGGAGAGTAGGAAAAATGGACAAACAAACGATATTAGCAAGCTTAACACCTGAAATAGCCGACAAATTCCGTATGGCTATAGAGCTGGGAAAGTGGCCTGATGGTCAGAAATTGACGACTGAGCAGCGCGAAACTTGTATGCAAGCAGTAATGGTATGGGAACATGAACACCTAGCGCCAGCTGAGCGCACCGGCTACATGCATAAGCCCATTAAAAATGACGGCTCTATTGTTGGCGCTGAGTGTGATGTCGAACACGAGCATCATTATCCTAATATGCCAAATCCCAAAGGCGCAATTCAACCGGTAAAGTTTCGTGATAAATAAAGCAATTTAGTCGCAACTGTTTATTAGAGACTATTTATTAGCGGTTGTTTATCAATGTTTATCCAACAACAATTATGCCCTTTATAAATAATAAAAAAGCCACGCTATCATTAATAGCGTGGCTTTTTTTAGTCTAAATCATTAAACCTAAAACAATATTAAAGCGCTGTGGTATCAACGCTTGGACGAACAGTCAACGGATTGTGCTGCATCAAAAATCCTTGCCAACCCCAATGTAAAAAATTACGAATATTGGCATGATCCGTACCATTGGGCGTCGCTTGCACTTGTGCATAATGCTCACCGAAGAGCTTTAGCGTGTCCAGTTGACTTAGGCCATGATGCTTAGCAAAACCGAACACCTTGGCGCTACCTTCGTTCTCGCCTGCGGCATTGATTACCATACCATTGGTAAAAGGTGCGGGCGCATAACGATAGAAATCATCAATAAAGCTGATGACATCATTAAATCCAATGGCTTTTTTATTCAAACCATTAAGTAGAGCCGATACATCTGATTGGCGGATACTCATAAATAAATGACCTCAAAGCAGATTAAAAAGCAAAAAATACTTGATGATTAATTTATGCTTAGTGATTAAATGTTAGGGGTGACAGCTTAACGATTAAAGTAGTCTTCGTCATCGAATGAAGGCGCAAAATTGCCTTGTTCAAGATGCTGCATTTGCGACTGTACAGCACGCTCATGTTGAATGCGCTGATAAATCTCTTCACGGTGTACGGCAATATCTTTTGGTGCATTAACACCGATACGTACTTGATTGCCCTTGACGCCTAAGACAGTCACACTAACCTCATCGCCAACCATTAACGTTTCGCCCACTCGACGTGTCAAAATTAACATGCGTCACACTCCTTATGTCGCATTAACAAATTATTGCTCATTAAGTTATATCTCAATTGCAGGATATCACCGCGCAACAAAACTATCATGCTATTTATAATAAAAAATCTTATTTAAAATTTTACCGTTAAAAAACAAAACAGCTAGGAAAATTGCCCAAAAGGCTGCGGGTCGTGGTGATAATAGGTAAATTCATTTAGCCCAAATGAAGAGTCTATTATAGGTGGCATAATAGATACTGTCACGGCTTTTCATCAAACTGCTGTATAAATACTGAAAGTAGCAGCCATGAAGCCAAAAAAAAATAGGGTCATAGAGGACCCTATTAGATCAAAACTGATTAAATAGTGCTGATTGCTATTTTATCTATTATTGCCCAGCCACTTTACTATCGCCATCTTCACGGTCAAGACCAAAAGCGGTATGTAGCGATTTGACCGCTTTTTCCAAATACTGCTCTTGGATAAGTACAGAGACTTTAATTTCACTGGTTGATATCATTTGAATATTAATATTGTTTTCAGCCAGTGTTTGGAACATGAGGCTAGCAACGCCGGCGTGTGAGCGCATGCCAACGCCCACCAAGGAGACTTTGACCACATCATTATTGCCCAACACTTCCTTAGCACCAATCTCGTCTTTGACTTCCTCATTAAGCACTTTCATGGTTTTGTCCAGATCAGTGCGATTGACGGTAAAGCTAAAGTCAGTGGTGCCATTGGTCGATAGATTTTGGACAATCATGTCAATTTCGATATTCGCGCGGCCTATAGGGCTCAGAATAGCAGAGGCGATACCGGGGTGGTCGGGCACACCGCGTACCACAATTTTTGCCTCGTCGCGGTTAAAGGCGATACCTGAGATGACTGCCTGTTCCATGTTGTCTCCTTCGTCTATCGTAATTAAGGTGCCGACGTTTTGCTTAAAGTCATCGTCGTAGCTGCCATCGTTGTTTTCATCAAAGCTAGATAACACACGTAACGGCACACCGTATTTGCCGGCAAACTCTACTGAGCGAATCTGTAGAATTTTAGAGCCTAGGCTTGCCATCTCTAACATTTCTTCAAATGTAATTTTTTCAAGCTTTTTGGCTTTTGAGGTGACACGCGGGTCGGTGGTATAAACGCCATCAACATCGGTATAGATTTGGCACTCATCTGCGCCTAATGCGGCTGCAATTGCCACACCGGTAGTATCAGAACCACCGCGACCTAAGGTGGTGGCATTACCTTGGTCGTCGATTCCTTGGAAGCCTGCAACGATAACCACATTGCCAGCATCTAGCTGCTCACGGATATTTTTATCATCAATGCTTTCGATACGGGCTTTATTATGAGCACCATCGGTTTTAATCGCTACTTGACGACCAGTGAAGGAGTGCGCACCAACGCCAAGCTCTTTAATCGCCATTGCAAGAAGTGAAATAGACACTTGCTCACCAGTGGAGACCATTTGATCATATTCACGGGGATCAGGTTCGCTGCTAATTTGACGTGCTAAGTCGATGAGACGATTGGTTTCTCCGCTCATAGCGGATACTACGACCACAATCCGATGACCGTTATCATGCCAGCGCTTGACCCTTTTCGCGACGTTTTTGATGCGGTCGATACTTCCCATTGACGTGCCGCCGTATTTTTGTACTATTAACGCCATAAAAATATTACCTATTATTCATCAATGGCTATCTGTGAGTTGTTAGCATTAATCTATGATGAGTCTATTTATCAATAATGCTCTAGATTAAAACTAATAACGATGAAGCCGGATTATAAAAACTGAATCGCTCTTTATTGACTGAGTACTGTACTTTATACCATATCTGCGCCCAGAATTTAAGTCACAGTAAGGGTTAGATACATGGCGATTGGTTATAGAGAGTATAACCAATCGCGTGATTTATGCCCAATACAGCGCCACTGTACTCAGTCAAAAG
>JGI1221J11331_1000485_pt1 | contig 13199 bp, 21 predicted proteins | sample LakVidmifraction_4_FD_11331 | JGI IMG/M metagenome (IMG submission 11331) | reverse complement strand
TCCCAAGAAATCCACTCATGTCATTCTCCTTTATCCATCAAAATATCCACCTGTTTACCTAAGTCTTTCTCTGACAAGTGAAACAAGTGCGCCGTGTGCTGTGTCAACCATTGGTATCGTGCAGCGTCATGTTGTAACGCACGTACTTCTTTTGCAAGGGCTGCCATCTCTTCGTGCGTAATGAATGCACCCTCGTCTAATACTTTTAATAGCTGTTCAAGATTGTTCATTTTTAACTTATAAGTAAGTAAAGTAAAACAAAGCTGCCAACGATAGCAAGCCCGCCATAATAAACATTAGCCTTTTGCTGCCACGTAGACCGTGAGACGTGTTTAATAGGCAATCCTGTAGCCACATAGCATCTTGATCTAAAGGGACGTTCTTGCCGCTGTATGTGCCTTGTGTGAAACGTTTCTCAAACCACTTAGGCTCATAAGCACTCCCAATTTTCACCTTACATTCCATTGTCGCTCTCCTCTTCGATTTCTGCGCCTGTAATTGATATATCGTTGACCACCCAGTCGCCCATATCAAAATTATTTGTGTCACGGACGGCTATATCCATAGCCTCCTCCTTATCCTTTGCTTGCACACGCACGAATCTATAACCATCAAGCCGTAACTCGACAACATATAATGACATAGTTTTCTCCTGTCCCGTCTGTTTATATTACATTTAATAAGCGTAAAAATCAATGTCACCCTAAACGTTTAGGGTGAGAATTAGCCTTTTGCTGCCACGTAGACATTTTCATCTAGCAATCGGGTGACGGCGCTGACCATGTTGTCCATAATCGTCACAATATCTAGGTATTCGAAGGGTTCCCACACGCTAATGCAATCTGCATTATCTTGGTTCTCCTCCTCGATGTACTCGATGATCTGAGCGTATGTCCAGTGCGGCGGGTAGTCTGACAGGCATTGCCCGAGCGTGAATTCCTGCGCCTTCTGTAGATTTGATTTCATGTCGTGTCTCATAAAAGTGTGATTTCGGTTTGGTCAATGTCGGCATCGTGGTCTACGTGATGCCAGTTGTTAAGGGGCAAATCGCACGCTTCATCACCTGCGTGCTCGGCATCTATTGCCACTACGTCAACATAAACCCGTTGTATAAACTCGCCGTAGATTCTATAGGTTTTCATGCTGTCACTCCTTTTACTGTTTTGCGGATGTCTGCTAACGATTTAGCCTTTTGGTTTAGGTTGCATAAATAGTCGTATGCGGTCATTGCTGTATACATTTTGGTGTTAATGGCCTTCGCTGTGTTTTCGTTCCACGTTTCAAAAATTGCATCGTTAGTTATTTTGTTGACGATTACCCACGAATTTGAGCGCATAAACATAAGTTAAAACTCCAAAAAATTAGCCTTCTGATGCCAGTAGGTTTCGTATAGCTCAACCTTCATGATTTCACCCACTTGTCAAAATCGGCTAGTGCGGCTTCTAGTATGTCGGTCACTCGGTCGGCGTCTGCCGCTTCTGCATCGGGGTCGGTTAGCAGGGCGAGCGAAGCTCTACATGCTAGTACTAGGGTGGCGGTGATGGTGTTTCGTTCGCTCATGCTGTCTCTCCGGGTGAGTTGGTAATAATGTTTAGGCGGTCACTTACGTTTTGTAAGTCTTTGTTTGTTATGCGGTTCATGTTTAAGCTCCAATCGGTTGAGTTTGGCTGACGTGAAAAACTGTAGTAGTTTTGGGGCGCACGAATTTTTCCCCGTTTTTTTCGCAAGGTATCCACGTCACAATCTGCACTCCCTTTTCTCCTTTTTTGACGGTGCGGGATAACTGCCGCCATGCGTTGAAAGTGAAGACATTTTCACGGGGGCGTATTCGTTCGGGCGGGATGCCACGTTCTGCAAACCCTGTGATGATTGCGGGATAGTTTGCAAAGCTCTGGTTAGTGGTGGCACGTTGAAGTGCTTCGGCTGTGTGTGTCATGGTAATTACTCCTGTCATGTGTTTGTTATATTATAAATAAAGCTGTGAGGAATGCAAGTGCTATCGGGGCGACACAAATACATGCCTGAAGGGAAAAGCGTTTCACACTGTACAGACTTCGCGCAGTCGTTTCGCTTGAGCATCCCTTGCCACATGCCATTGCGCAGCACCTGCCGCATCCCTTGCCGCATCCCTTGCCACATCCCATGCCGCATCCCATTGCGCATCACATGCCACATCCTTTTCCGCATGCCATCGCGCAGCACCTGCCGCATGCCTTGCCGCAGCACATGCCGCATCCTTTGCTGCAGCCCATTGCGCAGCACATGCCGCTTCCCATTGCATATCCCATTGCGCATCCCATGCCACATCCCGTGCAGCATCCCGTGCAATATCTAGTTCATATTCAGTAGTCAACCCGTTTGCGTATCTTTCTGCTACATCCAACGCATCAAGACTGCGTTTATCTGTCATCAGATGTTGCACTTGCCGAGCGCACCAAACGGTATAAAGTCGAATCTCTCTGTCATACCCTTCGACTGCTCTTAAGCACCACAGGGCATCGGCTAAGCCATTGCTGTCTAAAATAGTGATGAGTGATAGTGGCTCGTCATCTGCCTGCGTTTTGCCTAAATGCGCTAATAGTTTTTTCCATCCATTTGCGCAGGGGGACTTTTCACGTATTAAATTTAGTGTGGTTTTCATGATTAAACCCTTAAAGTTGTTTATAAATAATAGTCGTTTCGGTTTGTCCCAAAACACTGATTTTGCTTCCCAAAAAATCAACGGCTTTCATAGTGTGGCCTTCTCTTGATGTACGGTCACGGAATACCCCAAAGATTTAATAGTGTCGATGTCTCGCTGACTTAGTGTCTTCTTTCCCGTGAGGCGGGTCAGTTTTTCGGCTAAGTCGCACTTAGGGTAAATAAATTCTGTGCCGTAGCGGGTTTTAATTTCGACTGTGATTTGCATGTTCATGCTAATTCAACTCTGACGCTATCATATTTACTGCACACAAACAATCGACTTTGATCTGTGTTTTTGTCTTTACTATACAACACTGCAACAACGTAACCCTTGCGCAAAAAAATATGTTTGTATTTCATTTTGTTTCCTTTTTAGTGGGTTTTAATTTGGACTGGTTTGCATTAGTAATACTCATTAACATGATTCAAAAAAATTTATGTATTGCATTAACGAATTAGAGCACGTATTTTCTTGTTATGCGTGACAAACCAAATAAATATATTTATCAGTACTTGCCATTCGATAGCAGAAATCTATCGAGTGTTTCACGTGAAACGGTCAAAAGTATGATGTTTTACACCCAGGTGTTGGTATTGACTGATGGGTAATGAGCGCTAAGGGGCGTTAGAATCGGTTTAAACGTGCTGTACATTTGCACAGTGTGATAATATTCGCATAATGTACCGTATGTTTCACGTGAAACAATCTACAAGAGACAGCGAGCGAAAGTTAAAAAAACGGTGATTCACAACATGGCTAAATTATCACGCGCACAAGTAAGAGAAGGATTAGAACAAATACCCATGGATACTATCCTACGGGGTGCTACAGGCACTAAACCCAACTTATCAGCAAGACAAATAGAGTTCGCAAAACAGTTGGCTTTAGGCAAGACAAGTAAAGCACAAGCGTATAGAGACGCATACAAGTCAAAAGGAAACGCGAAGAGCGTAGGTAGTCGTGCGAGCGTGCTATCAAACGACAATAGAATACAAGTAGCTGTCGATGCGTTTAGGACTGCTGAACAGTATCGTGAATACCAGACACCCACTCAATTGAGGGCTCTAGTAGTCTCGCAACTTACTCAGCACGTTTTAGATCCCGACTTCCCACCGGCTCAACGCGTCCAATGCTTGAAGCTCCTTGGCTCTGTAGCTGAGATCGGCTTATTCGTAGACCGTAAGGAAACCTTAGTAGTCCATCAGTCTGGCGATATACGTCGACGACTACTCGATCAGCTTAAGAGTGTCATCACAGACGTGCAGGACGTGACGCCTAAGGACGACGGGGATTCTCTACTGGATGAGCTGAAACAGGCGGATGTGACCCCCACCGGTACGCCACCCCCCGAGACTGCTGATGTGTACCTTGTGGACGTATTACATACTATTCCACTCAAATCACCCGCTCCAGAATCAATCCCACTCGAATCACCATCACATTTATCTATCGAAAGTGGCGAAATCACACCAAGCAAGGATGACTTAGGAAATGTAAGTCCTTGATATATAACGATAAGATAAATTCTCACCCTAAACGTTTAGGGTGACATTTTGTAAAAGTGGGGAAAAGTGTCAGAAAATACGGGGTCTGGTGTCATTTTTGAGATATAGGAACACCCCCCCTTGTGTTTTGGAATCTAAATGGGTGGGGGGTAATAAATTTTTAGGATTTGATTGAGCAAATGTTCGTAATTTAAGGGTGGGGGGGATATATTTTATGAAAAGAGAAGAGTGCATGGAGAAGGTAATGACGGAAAGACAGATGGAAATCTATTTAGTGATAGAAGAGTGGTGGAAGAAGTTTGGGTTTGGTCCTTCTATAGATGACATTATGTTACTTACTGGGGATAAGAGTAGAGCTAATGTGCATAGGATGATTAAGAGGTTATGTGATAGTGGTGCGTGTAAGAAAGAAAAGAATAAGAGTAGGAGTGTTAGGCCTTCTTGGATTAGGTTGAGGAATTTATGAATTTAGAAGAAATCACACTAGCCATAGAAGGATTGCCGGCGTCTGAGCAAGAGGGTTTATTAGCCACTCTGGCGGACTATGAGGCGTCTTTAAAGAGAGAGCGTGCGCAGAAAGACTTTATGTCTTATATCGCAGAGATGTGGCCGGGCTTTGTGAATGGTAGACACCATAAAGTGATGGCGAAGAAGTTCCAAGAGATATGCGAAGGAAAGACAAAAAGACTAATTGTGAATATGCCTCCTCGCCACACAAAAAGCGAGTTTGCCTCTTATCTCTTACCGGCATGGTTTTTGGGGAAGTTTCCGAATAAGAAGATTATTCAGTGTTCGAACACGGCAGAATTAGCCACGGGCTTTGGTCGTAAGGTACGAAATTTAGTAGGTTCTGAACAGTATGCAAAAGTCTTTCCTAACGTGAGTTTGAGACAAGACTCAAAAGCGGCGGGTCGTTGGTCTACAAACCACAACGGCGAGTACTTTGCTATTGGTGTAGGAGGAACGGTAACGGGTAAAGGCGCTGATCTACTTATTATTGATGACCCACACTCTGAGCAAGAGGCCCGATTAGCAGCAAGTAGTCCTGAAATCTTTGATTCCGTCTTTGAATGGTACACATCTGGCCCACGGCAACGTTTGCAGCCGGGCGGAAGTATCGTGATCGTCCAGACTCGGTGGTCAAAACGGGACTTAACGGGTAGAATCCTGCAAAGTGCACTAGAAAGAGACGGTGAAAAGTGGGAATTGATTGAATTTCCCGCCATCCTCCCTTCCGGCAAGCCTTTATGGCCAGAGTTTTGGAGTTACGAAGAACTTGAGGCATTAAGAGATGAACTTCCTCCTGCAAAGTGGAACGCCCAGTACCAGCAGAGCCCGACTTCTGAGGAAGGGGCGCTTATTAAACGGGATTGGTGGAAGATTTGGGAACAGGAAGACGCGCCTCGGTGCGAATACATCCTTCAAAGCTGGGATACGGCGTTCTCAAAGTCAGAAAGAGCCGACTATTCAGCCTGTACAACTTGGGGTGTTTTCTATCCTAATGAAAATCCAGAAGATCCAAATATTATTCTCTTGGATGCGATGAAAAAGCGCATGGAATTCCCCGAACTCAAAGAAGTAGCAATGAGATTTTACAAAGAGTGGGAACCTGATTCATTTATTGTGGAAGCCAAAGCGTCTGGAGCTCCTCTTATTTATGAATTACGGGCTATGGGCATACCTGTTCAAGAGTTTACGCCGACAAGGGGTAATGATAAGATTGTGCGGGTGAACGCTATATCAGATTTGTTTGCATCAGGAAAAGTATGGGCGCCCCCTAAAAGATGGGCAGAAGAAGTCATCGAAGAGTTAGCGGCATTCCCTAATGCTCAACATGACGATTTTGTTGATTCATGTCTTGTTGGCGATACTTTAGTTTTAATGGCCAATTTTTCTTATAAAAAGATTAAAGAAGTTACGGTTAATGATTTTGTGATGACGCCAAACGGATCAAGAAGAGTAAGTGCGGTATTTGATAACGGGAAAAAAGAAGTGTGGCAAGTACAGGTTGGGAGTTGTGTAATTTTTGCAACGGCTAACCATAAAATTAAAACGCAAAAAGGATGGATAAGAGTGGATTGCTTGAGTCAAACAAACTACAATGGATATATCTTTAAAGGAGATATTTCATGTCGTTTGTTAAGCAAAATAATGTTACCTCTGAATCCGTTGTTTTTAATGGTCGCAAATACAATAGATACCCTGAAAGCAAAAATCTCGCGCACCGTAAGTATTTTTCAAGGGCAGGGAGTAGGTTGCACAAAGATGTCTGGATATACCATAACGGGGTTATTCCAGAAGGATACGAAATACACCACATCGACAGAGACACCAGCAACAATGACATCTCAAACTTGGAGTGCTTACCAAGGGGCGTCCATAAACAAGAACACGCAGATGAGCTTTCTGAAAGAAGCAAAACGCCCAAGCACTTGGCCCACCTTGCTCTCATTAGATCTAGTGCCGCAGCATGGCATTCATCGGAAGCTGGGGTTGCTTGGCACAAAGAGCACGCAAAAAACTCAATCGGAAAAACTTGGGGCGTTCCAAAAGTATTTGTTGAATTTGAAACAACGTGCATTTGGTGTGGCAGTATTACTATGGCAAAGATTGCGCTTAAAAAATATTGTTCCTCTAGGTGCCAGTCAGCAGAGTCTAAATATAGAACAGGTAAATCTCGTACAAAACACCCATTCTATTCAGAACGTGTATGACATAACGGTTGAGGGCGAACACTGCTATTATGCCAATGGCATTTTGGTTCATAATTGCAGCCAGGCCCTCTTGCGATTTAGAAAAGGTGGTTTCATTCGTTTAGAAACAGATGAGCCAGATGAACCAAGACAATTTAGGCGTCGCGGCGCTTATTACTAAGGATAGATTATGGAAAAAGGCTTGTACGCGGCACCAATGGGCATCGAAGAGAATTTAGAAGATACGCCTGAGCTTGAGATTGAAATAGTTAATCCGGATATAGTGACTCTTTCTGATGGTAGCGTCGAGATTACGCTCATCCCTGAGGATGAGATGGACGACGAATTTGATTCAAACTTAGCCGACGAGATGGATGACGGCGAGTTACAGTCCTTGGCCTCCGAGCTTCTCTCAATGGTTGAGCAAGACGTAAACAGCCGCAAAGACTGGGCAGATACTTACGTTAAGGGCTTGGATGTTCTCGGTTTCAAATACGAAGAGCGTACAGAGCCTTGGCAAAATGCGTGTGGCGTTTACTCTACCGTCCTAGCAGAAGCGGCCATTCGTTTCCAAGCCGAAGCTATGTCAGAGACCTTCCCTGCGGCAGGACCTGTTAAGACGCAGATTATCGGCAAGATCACGCGTGAGAAAGAAGAAGCCGCCATGCGTGTGCAGGCTGATATGAATTATCAATTAACAGACCGGATGGTAGAGTACCGCCCTGAGCATGAACGCGCTTTGTATTCGTTAGGTCTGGCGGGGTCTGCATTCAAAAAAGTTTACTTTGATCCCAATCTAAACCGGCAAGTATCTATCTACATTCCGGCAGAAGACGTTATTGTTCCTTATGGTGCATCGCACATAGAGAGCGCAGAGCGTGTTACTCACATTATGCGCAAGACTAAGAACGAAATTAAAAAACTTCAAGCCAATGGTTTTTACGCTAATGTAGAGCTCGGCGAACCTACGACTTACCATACAGACATCGAAGAAAGAAAAGCCGAAGAGGGCGGGTTTACCCTGACCGATGACGATCGTTACTCATTGTGCGAGATCCACATTGATTACGTCATTCCCGGCGTTGATGATGAAGATGATCTTGCTAAACCCTACGTCATTACGATTGAGCGCGGCACAGAAACTATTCTGGCCATCCGTAGAAACTGGAATCCAGATGATGAGTTACAGTTAAAGCGCCAACACTTTGTGCACTATGTATACGTTCCCGGCTTTGGTTTCTATGGCATGGGTTTGATTCACATTATTGGAGGGTACGCTCGTGCAGGCACTTCTATTATTCGCCAGCTTGTTGATGCTGGCACTCTTAGTAATCTTCCCGGTGGTCTTAAGTCTCGTGGTCTGCGCGTAAAAGGCGATGACACACCGATTGCTCCGGGCGAGTTTCGTGATGTAGACGTCCCAAGTGGCAGCATCAAAGACAACATCATGACTATGCCCTACAAAGAGCCTAGCCAAGTCTTGCTGTCTTTACTGAATCAAATCACCACAGAAGGCCGTCGTCTAGGCGCTATTAGTGATATGAATATCTCCGACATGAGCGCCAATGCTCCGGTTGGAACCACTCTAGCCTTACTTGAGCGAACCCTCAAACCTATGGCCGCAGTGCAGTCCCGTGTTCACTATGCAATGAAACAAGAGTTCAAACTCTTAAAAAACATCATTGCCGACTATGCGCCAGAGGAATACGAGTACGAGCCCGAGAAGGGTCCGATTGTTGCTCGCCGCTCAGATTATGAGATGGTTGACGTCATTCCTGTTAGCGATCCTAACAGCAGCACAATGGCGCAACGTGTGGTCCAGTATCAAGCCGTACTTCAAATGGCGCAGCAAGCACCACAGATTTACGACTTGCCACAACTACACCGCCAGATGATTGACGTCTTGGGTATTAAGAATGCAGACAAGTTAGTCCCCACAACAGAAGACCAGAAACCTCGCGATCCAGTATCCGAGAACATGGCCATCCTTGTTGGCAAACCCGTCAAAGCGTTTATCTACCAAGACCAAGACGCCCATATTGCAACGCACCAATCGTTCATGCAAGACCCAATGATTGCACAGACTATTGGCCAGAACCCTATGGCTCAGCAGTTAATGTCATCCTTGCAAGCACACATTGCCGAACACTTGGCGTTCAAGTATCGCAAGCAGATTGAAGAAAGATTGGGTGTTCCACTCCCAGCACCAGATGCAGAGCTGCCAGAAGAAGTTGAAGTTCAATTGGCACGATTGGTTGCAGATGCCGGCAAACAGTTGACTCAGATTCATCAGGCAGAAGCAGCGCAGCAACAAGCACAACAACAGCAGCAAGATCCAATGTTCCAGTTGCAGCAAGCAGAAGTGCAGGTTAAGCAGTCAGATGTTCAGCGTAAGGCTCAGAAAGATCAGGCCGACATTACGCTTGCGAACGAAAGATTAGAGCTAGATAAGATGAAGGTAGCAGTAGAGTTAGAGAAGGAAAACACGCGAGTATCCTCGCAGCAAACGCAGGCCGAGCAGCGTACCAAGTTAGATCTTATGAAGACCGTCTTGGCACAAAACAAGGCTAGAAACGGGAGTTAATAATGGGTAAGTCCGTCTTTGACGTGCTAAATGAAAAGCTTGACGAGCATAAACGCTCTGCTATGGAGTTCCTTGCTGATGGGGGATGTAAAGAGTTTGCCCATTACAAGAATCTGTGCGGCCTTATTCAAGGTCTAAGTGTCGCACAACGCGAAGTAAATGACCTCATGCGTAACTTTATGGAAGATGAAGATGACTGAACAAGTCGTAGTACCCGAAGAAGAAATGGAACAACAGATCCCCAAGCCGGTTGGCTATAGGGTGCTTATTGCCTTACCTACAATTGAGAAAAAGTATGATTCTGGGATTGTAAAGTCAGAGCGCACAGTCAACGAAGAGCGAATCCTCTCTACGATGGGCATTGTTCTCGATATGGGTGCTGAAGCTTACTCTGATAAAGATCGCTTTCCTAATGGCCCGTGGTGCAAGGCAGGTGATTTTGTCATGTTTCGTCCAAATTCTGGCACGCGCTTTAAAGTCAATGGCCAAGAATTACGCTTGCTCAATGACGATTCTATTGAAGCCGTCGTCCCAGATCCAAAGGGTGTTACTCGTGCAGTCTAATCCGCATAATGCGTGCAAAGGAAAATTATGGAAAAAATAGAATTCAGCTTTCCTGACCCAGAGGGTGAAAGCACCAAGATAGAAATTGAGGGGCGCGAATCCGAAAAGCCTGAGGTAGAAATTGAAACCAAGGCTGATGTAGAGATTGAAGTCGTAGACGACACCCCCGCTAAAGACCGTAACCGTAAGGCGTCGGACCCACCAGAAAATGTAACAGACGAAGAACTAGAGGATTATTCCGAAAAGGTTCGTAAGCGTTTGCAACATTTTAGTAAGGGCTACCACGATGAGCGTCGCGCAAAAGAGACAGCTTTCCGAGAGAAAGAAGAAGCTTTGCGTATCGCTCAACAGCTTGTGGAAGAGAACAGCAAACTCAAAGGAACGGTAGGCAAGAACCAAGAGATTCTTTTGGATCAAGCCAAGCGTGCCACGGCTGCTGAGCTCGAACAGGCCAAGTACAAATACAAGCAAGCGTATGAGTCTGGCGATTCAGATGAGGTACTTGCAGCTCAGGAAGAACTTACGTCGGTAAAGATCAAAGCTGACCGGCTAAGTAATTTTAAAATTCCTGTTGCGCAAGAACCAGAAAGAGTGGTAAAACAGGAACAATTCACCCCAGCGCCGTCGGTTGATGAAAAAGCTGTGAGATGGCAACAAGCTAACTCATGGTTTGGATCAGACGATGAGATGACCAGTTTTGCGCTAGGGTTGCATCAGAAATTGGTCAAACAGGGTCTCGACCCTAGAGGTGATGATTACTACGAGAAGATAAATTCTCGTATGCGGCAGGTCTTTCCAGAGGAATTTTCCTTTGACGAACCCGACCAAGTGGAAGAAAAGCCACGTAAGAAGTCTAATGTAGTAGCTCCTGCAACACGTAGTACTGCGCCTAAAAAGATCGTACTGACGCAAACGCAGGTGGCCATTGCAAAGCGGCTTGGAGTACCACTTGAACTATACGCCCAAAAGGTTGCTGAAGAGATGAGGAAATAATCATGGCTGAAAATCGTGTAAATCGTGAATTGCAAACCCGTGAAACAACGGCTCGTAAACGCTCTTGGTCTCGGCCTGAAACATTGCCTAGCCCACTGCCGCAAGATGGTTGGAGTTTTTACTGGGTACGAGTTTCAACTCGTGGCGAAGCAGATGCTATGAACTTTTCTTCTAAACTTCGTGAAGGATGGGAACCATGTAAAGCCGTGGATCACCCCGAGATTCATCTAGTGGCTGTCGAAAATGACCGCTTTAAAGACAATATCGTGATTGGTGGTTTGATGCTTTGTAAGGCCCCTTCAGAAATGGTTGAAGACCGTGCTGAGTACTATCAGAATCAAACTGATGCTCAGATACGTTCGGTAGATCACAGCTTTATGAGAGAAAATGACCCGCGTATGCCGCTATTCAATGAGCGTAAAACTAAGGTTACTTTCGGAAAAGGAAGTTAAATTTAATTCATTAGGAGTCCTTAAATGGCTTACCCTACTATTGATAAACCCTATGGCTTAAAGCCGGTCAATCTGATCGGTGGACAGCTATTTGCCGGTTCTACGCGTAAAATGCGTATTGCTAGCGCCTATGCCACATCCATCGGCAACGGTGATTTGCTTGTCAAGGTTAACGACGGTACTGTCGCACGTTCGGCTGCTACTACTGCTAAACCTACTGGCGGATTCGCTGGCGTGTTCCTTGGTTGTGAATTCATTAACCCAACAACAGGTCAACTGCAATTTCAGCAGAACTTCGTTGGCGGCACAACAGTAACAACCGGCTTTATCACAGCTTATGTTTGTGATGATCCAGATGCGCTGTTTCAAGTCGCTGTGGTTTCTGGAACAACTGTTGTGACTGGCGTTCAATATACGGCTGTTGGTGAAAACGCCACTATCGTAAACAACACCACAATCACAGCACCCGGCAACTCACAAATTGCACTGCTTGATTCGACTGCTACGACAGACACTCTGCCGATTCGCATCGTTGACGTTGTGCCTGATACCGCCTTTGTCTCTGGTGGCAACACGTTCTATCCGGAAGTGATCGTAAAGCTCAACTTCGGTATGCACGCTTACGAAACCGCCGTCGGCGTATAAGGAGCTAAATCATGGCTATTTCACGCGCACAACTACTTAAAGAACTACTCCCCGGGCTTAACGCACTTTTTGGTCTTGAGTACAAAAAGTACGGCGAACAGCACAAAGAGATTTTTGAAACAGAATCTTCCGAGCGTTCGTTCGAAGAAGAAACCAAGCTGTCTGGCTTCTCGGCTGCTCCAGTCAAGAACGAAGGCGCCGCATTGGCTTATGACAATGCACAAGAAGCTTGGACTGCTCGTTACGTCCACGAGACCATCGCTATGGGCTTCTCAATCACCGAAGAGGCGATTGAAGATAACCTGTACGACTCACTGTCTGCACGTTACACGAAGGCATTGGCTCGCGGTATGTCTTACACAAAGCAAGTTAAGGCTGCAAACATCCTTAACAACGCATTCGCTGCCGGTATTACCTACGGCGACGGCGTAACTCTGTGTTCGACTGCACACCCATTGGTTTCAGGTGGCGTTAACAGCAACCGTCCTGCCACTCCATCTGACTTGAATGAGACTTCCTTGGAAGCCGCTGTCATTCAAATCGCCGCATGGACTGATGAGCGTGGACTTCTGATCGCTGCAAACCCCAAGAAGCTGGTTGTTCCTCCATCACTCCAGTTTGTTGCAACTCGCTTGCTCGAAACTGAATTGCGTGTTGGTACAGCAGACAACGACATCAATGCAATTAAGAACAACGGTTCTGTCTCCGGTGGTTACACAGTTAACAACCACTTGACAGACACGAATGCTTGGTTCTTGTGTACTGATGTGCCTAACGGTCTGAAGCACTTTGTTCGTTCGCCTATGCAGACGTCAATGGATTCGGATTTTGACACCGGCAACAGCCGTTATAAGGCTCGCGAGCGCTACAGTTTTGGCGTTTCTGACCCGCTTGGCATCTTCGGTTCGCCCGGTGCTTAAGTATTAAATCAAAGGGGCGCACAGCTGAAGGTCGTTGTGCTTAAACGAGTACCCTAAGTACCGCCCTTGATTTAGGCCCCACTCAAAAGGTGGGGTTTTTTATTTGTTGCGCACATCGTTTAAATAAGTTATAAAGTAACAACACTGGGAAACCTCCAGT
>JGI1221J11331_1000484_pt1 | contig 13204 bp, 10 predicted proteins | sample LakVidmifraction_4_FD_11331 | JGI IMG/M metagenome (IMG submission 11331) | reverse complement strand
GAAATTAAATATTAAAAGTTAAAACTTAAAAAGAACCAATAAACAAAACAACTCTAGGCACTCCAAACTTAAAAGTTAAAGGAATCAAATTCCCCTCTTGAGGGGCTTGTGGTGTGTTTTTCGTAAGTTAAAATTTGAAAACAGGAAATAGCGACATAGGCAATGTGCAATAGTGAAAAATTTGAAAGTTTAAGTTGAATATTAGAAGTTAGATCTTAGAAGTTGAAAGTTAGAAACAGGAAATTGGACATAGGAAAAAATAAATCTTTAATCCAAAATCATAATTCGTAATTCAATTTGCGTTAGGGATTGAACGGCATGTTTGAGCTCTTTTTTAGTTGCTTTTCGCAACTAAAAAAAGCGAGCAGTGAAAGCCCGCCTGCTTTTTTTTAGCAGGAACGCCCAAAATAATATTTTTATAACTTTTTTACATTTTGGCCATTTAATTTACGCTATTTAAGTCTATATTTGTCTTATATTTTATTGTGATAACGTGTTAATAAAAATTCTTTTAAAAACAACATATTTAGAATATATTTGTAATTCATTCCATTAAAATAACCATAAATGAAATTTATAGTATCAAGCGGTCAATTATTAAAACAGCTTCAAGTTTTGGGAGGCGTTATCAACAGCAATAATACACTACCAATTTTAGATAATTTCTTATTCGAATTAAAGGAAAACGAATTAAAAATATCTGCTTCGGATTTGGAAACAATCATGAGCACCGTAATTGAAGTGGAGTCTGAATCTGCAGGATCTGTGGCAATTTCCGCACGATTATTACTGGATACTTTAAAAACATTTCCAAACCAGCCTTTGACTTTTAAAACCGAGGAAAATAATACCGTTGAAATTAGCTCGAGCCACGGTAAATATGATATGGCTTATTTTGACGGCAATGAGTTCCCGAAAGCGGTAACGCTTGAGTCGCCAAGCAGCACCACAATTCCGGGAGATGTATTAGCCACAGCGATTTCAAAAACAATATTTGCCGCAGGAAATGATGATTTAAGACCTGTGATGAGTGGTGTGTTTTTTCAGTTTAATTCAGAAAACTTAACCTTTGTGGCAACAGACGCCCATAAATTGGTTAAATATTCAAGAACAGATGTTACTGCAAAAGATACTGCGGAATTTATTATGCCTAAAAAACCGCTAAACTTATTGAAGGGAATTTTAGCAGGTTCAAATAGTGACGTAACGATAGAATATAACGATTCAAATGCGAAATTTATATTTGATAATGTGGTTTTGGTTTGCCGATTGATTGATGGAAAATACCCAAATTACGAAGCTGTTATTCCAAAAGAAAATCCGAATAAATTGACTGTTGACAGAGGCACTTTTTTAAATTCAGTGAAACGTGTGTCTATCTTCTCAAGTAAAACAACCCACCAAATTCGATTAAAAATGGCAGGAACCGAATTAAATATTTCTGCGGAAGATATTGATTACTCAAACAAAGCTGAAGAGCGTTTGGCTTGCGATTACCAAGGTGATGATATGCAAATTGGATTCAATTCCCGCTTTTTAACTGAAATGTTGAGCAATTTAAATTCCAATGAAGTGTTAATTGAAATGTCGTTGTCAAACAGAGCCGGGATTTTAACGCCTATTGACGGTATTGAAGACGGCGAGTTTATTACCATGCTAGTGATGCCGGTCATGTTGAATAACTAACCGTTATTCTGAATAGAAAACATTAAAATCCGCTATTCGCGGATTTTTTTGTATCATTGTTTTAAATTTATTTTATGAATTTTCTGGCGCATTTATACCTTTCCAAAAACAATAAAAATATTTTAATCGGCAACTTTATTGCCGATGCCGTGAAAGGAAAAAAACACGAAAATTATCCGAAAGAAATTCAATCCGGGATTCTATTGCACAGAGCGATAGACTATTTTACGGATACACATCCAATTGTAAAAAAAAGCAAAAGACGCCTGCACGAACGTTACGACCATTATGATGGCGTAATTATTGATATTTTATACGATCATTATTTAGCTAAAAACTGGCGCCATTATTCTGAAATCCCGTTAGACATTTACGCCAATAGCGTGTATTCATTTTTTCAGGCCAATATTGAAATCTTTCCTTCTAAAATTCAAAAATTACTTCCTTATATGATAGAATATAATTGGCTGGTTAGTTACGCTTCTCTTGAAGGCATTGAAAAAGTGCTGATTGGAATGAATAAACGAACAAAAGGAATTTCAAAAATGGATTTGGCTATTGGAGATTTGGTGCAACATTACGAAGAATTTGAATCGGATTTCACCGTTTTTTTTAAAGATTTAATACAATTTACAGAAGAAAAAACAGTACTATTATTATCGAAATGAAAAAATTAATCCCAATAATTGCGTTTGTGTTTCTTATTACGCAATGCAATAGAAACACATCAGAAACTGCACAAAACAATAAAATTACCGGATTTATTGCCGATAGCGCCATGGTGGTCAGCGCTCGTGAAGAGGCTTCAAAAATTGGTGTGGCCATTTTAAAAAAAGGCGGAAATGCTTTTGACGCGATGATTGCAACTGAGCTGTCTTTGGCGGTGGCCTATCCTTTTGCGGGAAATATTGGCGGTGGCGGATTTATGGTTTACAGAACTAATGACGGTAAAACCGGCACTTTGGATTATAGAGAAAAAGCACCGCTTGCCGCTTCAAAAAATATGTATCTGGACGAAAACAGCAATGTTATAGAAGGAAAAAGCACTTTGGGCGCTATGGCTGTTGGCGTTCCCGGAACGGTTGACGGATTGTTTAAAGTTCATGAAAAATTTGGCAGTCTGCCTTTTTCAGAATTAATTCAGCCGGCTATTGATTTGGCTAATAAGGGCGTTGTGGTCACAAAAAAACAAGCTGAAAGACTGGCAAATTACAAACATTATTTTTCCGAAGTGAATGACACCATAATTATTTTGGATTATGATTGGAAAGAAGGAGACACCATTAAATATGTGAAGCTGGCAAAATCGTTGGAAAGAATCAGAGACCATGGAAGAGATGGTTTCTATAAAGGAGAAACTGCTGAAATGTTGGTGAATTATGTTCAAAAATCAGGAGGAATTATTACCAAAGAAGATTTGTCCAACTATAATGCAAAATGGCGAAATGCCATTGAATTTACATATAAAGATTTGAAGATTATTGCGATGTCACCTCCATCAAGCGGCGGAATTTGCAACGCGCAGATTTTTAAAGCGATTGAACCTTTTGATATTGCATCTTACGGACATAATTCATTGAAATCCATTCAATTATTAACTGAAGCAGAAAGACGCGCTTATGCCGACAGATCCTATTATTTGGGAGATCCCGATTTCGTGAATATTCCGATTGACACCTTAATCTCTTCTAACTATGTAAAAAACAGAATGGCAAATTTTTCATGGGACAATGCAACACCTTCTTCAACTTTAAAACACGGAAATATAGTTGGTTATGAAAGTGATGAAACAACCCACTACGCTATTGTAGATAAATATGGAAATTCCATTTCAGCAACCACCACCTTAAATGGCGCTTATGGCTCTAAAGTCTATGTTTCGGAAGGCGGATTCTTTTTAAATAATGAAATGGACGATTTCAGTTCAAAATCAGGAACGCCAAATATGTTCGGGTTGATAGGTGCAGAAGCGAATTCTATTGCGCCGGAAAAACGCATGTTAAGTTCTATGACTCCAACAATTGTTGAAAAAAATAACCGATTTTATATGTCTGTTGGTGCTCCGGGAGGTTCAACCATCATAACTTCTGTTTTACAAACCATTTTAAATGTTTATGAATTTCAAATGGGAATGCAAGACGCAGTAAACGCACCAAGATTTCATCACCAATGGTTGCCAGATGAAATTAAGATGGAACCCAAAGGTTTTGACAGTTTGCTGGTAAATAAATTACAGGAAAAAGGTTATCAAATTAAACAAGAAAATTTTGTAATTTTGGGTAAAGTTGATGCTATATTACGTTTGCCAAATGGAAAATTGGAAGGTGGCGCAGATTATAGAGGCGATGATAAAGCAGCTGGGTTTTGAGGCTTGCCCTTCGGCTACGCTCAGGGTAAAAGTTTTAAATTTTAAATAAAAAAACAAAAAGATTCAACGAATGAACAAATCAACAATTAAACGATTAAACAAAAATTAGAAATGAATTCCAATACCATTACAAACGGAATTTTAAAAGCGATTGCTATTACTGCGGGCTTTTTATCACTGCTTTACTTTTTGTATGAGATACAATCCGTTATAGCTTATATCGTAATTTCAATTGTTGTTGCATTAATAGGAAGTCCAATTATTCGCTTTTTAAAACGAAGAGTGAAATTTCCGAATTCTTTGGCCGTTATCACAACTATGTTATTTTTTTTAGGAATCCTAACAGGAATAATAAGTATGTTTATTCCGCTAATCATTAAACAAGGCGAAAACTTATCGTTGTTAAATATTGAACAACTTCAAACCAATATTGAACAATTATTAATTCAGATAAATGATTACTTTTTATCCTATAATATCAATATTTTAAATGAATTAAAAAATGTTGATTTGTTTAAATTGAAAAATGTAAAAGCTATTCCTGATTTATTAAATGCCATTATTGGAGCCATAGGAAACCTGAGTGTTGGATTATTTTCTGTGATTTTTATCACTTTCTTTTTAATGAAAGATACGCATATCTTAGAAAATTCCATGTATGCCTTGGTTAACGACAAAAGCGAACCAAAAATTCGAAACGCTTTAATGTCAATCAATAATTTATTGTCAAGATATTTTATTGGTTTGGTGCTTCAAATTCTAATTCTTTTTGCGATGTATTTAATTGTTTTGGCAATATTTGGTATTGAAAACGCCATAGTAATATCCTTTTTATGTGCCTTGTTAAATTTAATTCCATATGTAGGTCCGTTAATTGGAGGCTTTCTTTTGATGTTTTTAACTATGAGCAGTAACCTGGGACAAGATTTTCAAACCGAAATATTACCAACTACCATTTATGTTATGATTGGCTACCTTGTTGCACAGTTAATTGATAATAATGTTAGCGTACCTATTATATTTTCAAAAAGTGTAAAATCTCATCCTTTAGAAATATTTTTAGTGATTATCATTGGCGGAATTTTATTTGGCATTACAGGAATGATAGTTGCCGTTCCAACTTACACGGCAATAAAAGTAATTTTAAAAGAATTTTTAGCTGATAATAAAATTGTAAAATCACTTACCAGGGGTTTATAAATGGCGACTTATATAGCACTTTTAAGAGGCATCAATGTTTCTGGCAGAAATATCATAAAAATGATTGCGTTAAAGCAGCTTTTTACTGAATTGCGTTATAGAAATGTAACTTCTTATATACAAAGCGGCAATATGATTTTTGATTCAAACATAACTGAACAATCTGTAATTGAGCAACAAATTAAAAATGCGATCAATCAAACTTTTGGTTATTCGGTTCATGTATTGGTTTTAAGCAAAAAATATTTAGAAGAAGTTTTTAAGTCAAATCCGTTTATTCAAAAAACAACTATTGATACTTCAAAACTTCATGTTACGTTATTAAGTGATGAACCTTTTTCGAAGGGAATCGAACAAATTAAGGAATTAAGAACAAATCAAGATGCATTTGAGATTATTGATAAATGTATTTATTTATATTGTCCTAATGGCTATGGAAATACCAAACTTAACAATAATTTATTTGAAAGAAAATTAAAATCTTCTGCCACCACAAGAAACTGGAATACCATTTCAAAATTAATGGAACTTTGCAATTCTTAAACAAACAATCAATTGAATAACAATATTTTAAATACGGAAGTTCAACAATTTATCAATGATCATTTAAAATCGGATGTAACAAAACTGATATTGAAAGGCAGTCCATTTGAAAGTGTTTCCATTCCCGAAATTGCAGAACAAATATTGGCGAAAAAGAGCTGTGAAAAAAAATTGCCCATCTGGTTTAATTCAGAAAAAATTTATTATCCGAACAAACTTAATATTGAACAGACTTCTTCAGAAATTACCTCCAACTATAAATCTGATTTGGTCTCAGGAGAAACATTGGTCGACATTACGGGCGGATTTGGAGTTGACGCATATTTTTTTTCACAAAAAGTTAAACTTGTTACACATTGTGAAATTAATAGAGAATTATCAACTATTGTTTCCCATAATTTCAAACAATTAAAGTTAAAAAACATCACAACACTTCTTGGCGACGGAATTGAATTTTTGGCAAAAAAGCAAGAGAAATTTGATTGGATTTACGCCGATCCTTCAAGGCGAAACGATGCCAAAGGAAAAGTTTTTTTGTTGGAGGACTGTTTACCGAATATTCCTGAAAATCTGGATTTATTATTTCAAAAAACGGATAACATGCTACTTAAAGCATCTCCAATATTAGATATTACAAGTGCAATAAATGAATTACAATTCATAAAAGAAATTCATGTAGTTGCCGTTGAAAATGAAGTTAAGGAACTGCTGTTTTTATTGGAGAAAAATTATACAAAAAGCATTCAGGTTAAAACCATCAACATAGGCAAAACCATTACCCAAAAATTCGACTTTAATTTAAACGAAAATTCAAACGCTACCTTTTGCGAGCCTAAAAAATATATTTTCGAACCAAATGCCGCCATCTTAAAATCCGGAGCATTTTTGCAGGTTTCAGAAAAATTGAATATCGCTAAATTAAATCAAAACAGCCATTTATACACATCCAATCATTTAATAGATTTTCCCGGAAGGAGATTCGAAATAAAACATTGCATTGCCTACAACAAAAAACAATTACTTCAACTTATCCCTTCAAAAAAGGCCAATATTGCCATTCGTAATTTCCCAGAAACGGTTGCTCAAATTCGAAAAAAAACCGGATTAAAAGATGGAGGAAATCAATATTTGTTTTTCACAACCGATTTTAACAATAAGCATATAGTGCTGATTTGTGAAAAAGCGTAAAAGTTGTTTTTGCAAAAATCATTAAAATTTAGTATTTTTAGCTTTTACACACAATATAATGGCAAATAAAAATATACGTTCCTTATCGTCAAGAAAGGAATTAGACGATAATTTGTTCGAAAACATCGCAGATTTATCACATAAAAAAGCTGAAAAATCAGAATTTCAAGAGCTTGCGAAACGCTTTATGGTTGATGATTCTGTTATTGCCGGCACTGCATCTTTTTACGATTTCACAAGAGAAAGCAATCGAAATAAAAAAATACATGTATGCAGCGGAACGGCATGTATGGTTGCAAACACTCAAAATAAGCTTCATAAAAATTTAGAAAATCATTTTGACAAAGATGATATTGGTCACGCAGCCTGCTTAGGTCGTTGTCACACAAATAATTCGTTTATGTATAATGACAATACTTATTCTGCAAATTCTGAAGATGAATTAGCTTCCATTTTGTCATCTCGAGCGCAGTCGAGAGGTCAAGAAAACAAATACAATATTGGCTGTAATACCACACCTATTTTAACATCTAAAATTGAGAGTATTACTGAGTTTTATGGTTTGGCTGAAAAATTCAAAAACAATCAGCAAGAGGTAATTCAGGAAATAAAAACTTCCAATTTACGTGGTCGTGGCGGTGCCGGATTTCCATTTTGGTTTAAGTTAGATGCCGTTAACAAAGAAACAAACTCCCAAAAATATATAGTTTGCAATGCCGATGAAGGAGATCCCGGAGCTTATTCGGACATGTATTTAATGGAACATCACCCACATAAAGTGCTTTTCGGAATGTATTTATCCGGTTTAACCGTTGGCGCAAATACAGGAGTTTTATACATTCGGGGAGAATATCCAGATTCCATCAGAATTGTGGGTGAAGCAATTTCATTGTTAAAAGAAAAAAACCTGATTGGAGATTTTAAATTCAAAATTATTCGTGGACAAGGTTCTTATATTTGTGGAGAGGAAACCGCATTGTTGAATTCCATTGAGGGTTTGCGTCCGGAAGTTCGCGTTCGTCCGCCTTATCCGACCCAATATGGTTTGTTTGGTAAACCGACAGTATTGAGCAATGTGGAAACTTTTGCCAACATTCATTGGATTTTAGAAAATGGCGGTGCGGCATATTCGGCATTGGGAACAAAACAATCCACCGGAACCAAATTGGTTTCATTGGACAGCTTTTTTAACATTCCCGGAATGTATGAAATTGAAATGGGAACGCCATTAAAAACCATATTTGAGGAATTCGGGAATGGATTTAAGTCGAAAATAAAAGCATTTCAAATTGGCGGACCTTTGGGTGGAATTGTTCCTATTGATAAAATTAAAGATTTAACGCTGGATTTTGAATCATTGAATAGCCATGGATTTTTATTGGGTCATGCAAGCGTTGTTTCCATACCAAATGATTTTCCAATGATTCAGTTTTTAGAACATTTGATGGAATTTACTTCTGATGAATCCTGCGGAAAATGTTATCCGTGCAGGATTGGTTCTTTTAGAGGCATGGAAATGCTTCAAAAAGCACAACATGAAAATTATAAAATTGACCGTCAGTTATTTGATGATTTATTGGAAACCCTTGAAATAGGATCACTTTGCGCATTGGGTGGCGGTATTCCGTTGCCTGTAAAAAATGCATTGCAGTATTTTAATGAAGAATTGAAACCGTATTTTAAATAAATATTAACCGCAAGGGCGCAAAGAATTACGCTATGAACGCAAAAAAATTATAATGTCGGAAAACGAAATATCAAAGATTATTTTTGATGGTGCTTTAAAAGTACACAAAGTTTTGGGCCCGGGTTTGTTAGAAAGTGCTTATGAAGAATGTTTATTTTACGAATTACAAAAAAGCGGTTTAAATATTCAAAAACAAAAAGCCTTACCGCTTATTTATGAAGAAGTTAAATTAGAAATTGGATATAGAATTGACATCATAATAGAAAATAAGGTTATTATAGAAATTAAGGCTGTTGAAGCCTTAAATGATGTTCATTTAGCACAATTATTAACCTATTTGAAATTATCTGATTGCAAATTGGGACTGTTAATTAATTTTAATGTTTCATTAATTAAAAACGGGATCAAAAGAGTAGTGAACAACTTATAGCGAACTTTGCAAAACTTTGCGCCCTTTGCGGTAAAAAAAACACCTACAGATGAAAGCATTTATAAACAACACCGAACACGAATTCTTGCAGGGGGAAACCATGTTGGAATTTGTCAGAAGAATTGAAAATGATAAATATGCCATTCCAACTATGTGCCAGGATGATAGATTGGAAAATTTTGGTTCGTGCAGGGTTTGTTCAGTAGATGTAGCACGTGAAAAAGACGGATTAACCAAAACTTTGGCTTCTTGCCATACGCCTATTTCTGAAGGGCTGTACATTTATCCGAACACTGATAAAATAAAACGCCTTCGCAAAAATATTGTTGAATTGGTGTTAACCGATTATCCTTCAGATAAAATATTTCCTTCCGCAGGAAAAAAAGCAACGCCTTTTCAAGAAACCATTGCTCAAATTGGAATTCCGAATATCCGCTATCCTCAAGGCAAGACTAATTTAGACATTCAGCCAGACAGAGCGCATCCTTATATAAAATCAGATTTATCGCAATGTATCAATTGTTTTAGATGTGTAAGAGCTTGCGAAGAAATTCAGGGAGAAATGATTTTGGGAATGTCGGGTCGCGGATTTGCAACCAACATTATCAAAGGTTTCGACACCACTTTTAACGAATCGGCCTGCGTTTCTTGTGGCGCCTGCGTTCAAACTTGTCCGACCGAAGCTTTAACTGATAAATATGAAACTAAAACTTTAATTCCAGATAAAACCGTCCGAACTACATGCACTTATTGCGGTGTTGGCTGTCAGTTAGAAGTTGCTGTTATTGATGGAAAAATAAGAGGAATTCAAGCTCCGGAAACTGCCGAGGTAAATCAGGGACATACTTGTTTAAAAGGCCGCTTTGCCTTTCAGTTTTACAACCATCCCGACAGGTTACGAGAACCAATGATTAAGAAAAATGGCAAATTTGAAGTGGTAACTTGGGACGAAGCCTATGATTTTATTGCAACAAAATTAACTGATATCAAAAATAAATATGGTGCAGATGCCATTGGCGGAATTTCTTCTTCAAGAACCTCCAATGAAGAGAATTATTTAATGCAAAAAATGATTCGTGTAGCCGTTGGAACCAATAATATTGATGGCTGCGCACGTGTTTGCCATGCGCCTACTGCTTTCGGAATGCAAAAATCCTTTGGAACCGGAGCTGCCACAAATTCAATAGAAGATTTAAAACAAACCGATGCTATTTTTCTTTTTGGAGCAAATCCTATTAAAGGTCATCCGGTAACTGGCGCTAAAATTAAACAAGCTTTTATGAAGGGTTCACTTCCATTGTTGTTGATCCAGTTAGAACGAGTCTGGCAGATTTGGCGACTTATTTTCTTCAAATCAGACCTGGAACCAATGTTGCCATTTTAAATATGATTGCACATTATATCATTAAAGAGGGATTGGTAAATCAAGCTTTTATTGAAACATATACCGAAAAATATTCGGAGTTTAAAAGCCATGTGGATCATCTTGATATGAATGAATTGGAAAAACTTACTGGAGTTTCTAAAGAATTGGTTAGGGATGCTGCCATTGCATATGCTTCCGCAGGTAGGGCCATGGAATTTCATGGTTTGGGGGTAACCGAACATTTTCAGGGAAGTAAAACGGTCATGTTGCTATCTAATTTGGCAATGATGACAGGAAATGTTGGCCGCAAAGGTGTTGGTTTAAATCCGTTGCGCGGACAAAATAATGTTCAGGGTTCAGCAGATATGGGTGTACAACCGCATCAGGGTGCCGGTTATATGGACGTCAGCAAACCAGCTATTCAACAATATTATGCCCAAAAATACGGGATTGAAAAAATGCCTGAAAATGCGGGATTGAAAATTCCTGAAATGCTGGATGCCGCAATCAGCGGAAAAATTAAAGCGCTTTATATTGTGGGTGAAGACACCATTATGACTGATCCAAACTCTTACCACAGTATTAAAGCTTTCGAAAAATTAGAATTGATTGTAGTGCAGGAATTATTTATGACGGCAACTTCCGAATTGGCTGATGTGGTGTTGCCAGCTTCCTCCTATTTTGAAAAAAATGGAACTTTTACCAATGGAGAACGTCGTGTGCAACGTGTAAATAAAGTGATTGAGCCTATTGGCAATTCGAAACCGGACGGACAAATAATTATTGATATGATGAGCAGATTGGGGTACGATCAACCAACCGGGCCGACCTATGATGCCGCAAAAGTTATTGAAGAAATTGCCGATGTGATTCCTTTTATGAAAGGGCTGACTTGGGACAGGTTGGGTGAAAACGGCTTGCAATGGCCTATTAAAGAAGACGGAACCGATACAAAAATGCTTCATATAAACGGAAATTTTAAAAAGGGAATTGGCACTTTTCATCATTTCGATTTTGAAGAATCCCCAGAAATTGTTTCACATGGAAGTACCTATCCTTATATTTTAACTACCGGAAGGGAACTGGAACATTATAATTCAGGTACCATGACGCGCAGAACTGACAATCAGCTCATTTTAGGTAAAGACATTTTAGAAGTGCATCCGAAAGACGCTTTGGACAAAGGAATTAAAGACGAAGAAATGGTTAGGTTATTTTCTGACAGAGGAAGTGTTAACATACCTATAAAGTACACTAAAACCGTTAAAAGAGGGGTTTTAAGAACGACTTTCCACCAGCCTGAAGTATTTATCAATTTAATCACAGGAAGCGTTGGAGACAAAGAAACAATGACTCCAGAATACAAAGTGGTTGCCGTAGATTTTGAAAAAATCGAAAATTAAGTAACCTGTTAAAAGTATTTCTTCGCAAACTTTGTGTGAAACTATGCGATTTCGCGGTTAAAAAAATGCAATATTTGCATCCAAAAAATAATAAATGCAGACATTAAACTACGAAGGTTTACAACTTACAGACGGAGTTCCTCAAAAAGTAACTGATGCTTTGGTAGTTGAGGCTGCTTTGCAAATAAACATCAATAAAGAAGCCTATACGGTAGTGATGCGAACGCCGGGAGACGATTTTGAGCTTATTAGAGGATTGTTGTATGCAGAAGATATTTATAAGGGAAAAGAAAATTTAACCATTGATGTTGTTGAAAAACGTGACAACGGATTTTCAATACTAAACGCCTCCATCCCAAAAAAGAATCTTGGAAAAGGATATTTAAACAAACGTACCCTGCTATCCGTTTCTTCATGTGGCATTTGCGGAAAACAAAAATTGGAAGACATTAATTATAGTGGCTCCAAATTAAAAAACAACCATTATTTCGACAGCACCAGATTAGAAGACATGTTTGTTGAAATGAAATTGAAACAAGAAACTTTTGAAATCTCAGGTGGTTCTCACGCTGCAGCCATATTTAATAAAAATTACGAAATTATTTCTTTAAAGGAAGATATTGGAAGGCATAATGCCGTAGATAAGGTGGTTGGCGAATTGTTAAACTCAGGTCAATTGAAAGAATCTTTTGTAATGCTTGTAAGCGGGCGGGTTTCTTATGAAATTATTTCAAAAGCCTTTATAGCTAAAATCCCGATTGTAGTGGCGGTTTCTGCCTGTTCAACTTTAGCAGTTGATTTTGCTAAAGAATTTGGCATTTGTCTTATCGGATTTTCACGCGGTAACAAAGCGACTATTTACTCCAATAAATAAACAAACTACACGATTTAATAAACAAAATACATCTTTTACCTAATATTTGGCATTATATTTTGGATATTTAAAATATTCTTTTTATATTTGTCGTGTAAAAGCGTCCCTAAGATTGCAAATTTTTACGGAGAGGGTTTGCAATTAGTTGGTTTTCGAGATAAAAATACCCGTTTTTATCGATTAAAAAATCAATTTCAGCTTTTAAAATCTCCAAAATAGAAGTTTTATTTGTTAAAATTTAAGAGTATTTTAACTTTTTTAGTCAAGGCTTAAGCCTTGTGAAATAAAGAAAAAATAGCTTTTTAAACCTCTTTTTTCTAATTTTTTTAGAATAAAAGCGGGATTTTTTTGTCTTTATGTAAGATTTATTATATATTTGATGTTCTTACTAATCATTTAATTCTTACTAAATATGAAAAAATTAAAATTAATTTTCGGATTGCTACTTGTAGCAGGTTT
>JGI1221J11331_1000483_pt1 | contig 13204 bp, 15 predicted proteins | sample LakVidmifraction_4_FD_11331 | JGI IMG/M metagenome (IMG submission 11331) | reverse complement strand
GTTCCCGGGTTGTGTTAGTNTTCCANCCGGCTAGAGTTATGTTTATATTTCTATTACCGTCTTTTAAAAACAGGCTTTCAAACTCGGCTATCTTGTTATCATGTAGAAAGTAGTCACCACGTTTTACACTTGTATTTCCACTGTTAAAATCTCTATTATTCTCAAACGCGTTCACGGCCTGCTGTGTTATTTTTTTCATTTTTATTTATTATAGATATTTTTTAGTAGTAATTATTTATATCTATATATAGAGTATATTCTAATTATGTGTCAGTGTCAACACATATTATATGATACAACATTATTATATATATATGTCAATTATTTTTATACATATATATGATCTAAAAATGGTTATTTTATTTTCTATTGTAGGCTATGGGATTGTTGCTATTGACATAAGGCTAGGGACATGGGGGCACAGGGACATTGATTTTTGTAAACTTTTCTAAAAATAAAAATGTTATTTTACAAAATGTTTTTATTTTTTCCAAATCTATGTCCCAAAAGGCTAAAAAGCCTTAAAATACGGCTCTGCTTGGCCTTATAATGTTGGGACATAGCACTTTTCAAGGTTTGTCCCGTCCTGTAGCGTGGCTAATAATAAGGCTAAATCGGGACATAGACCTTTTCAAGGTTTGTCCCTATGTCCCTCAACACTTATACATATTTGTCAATAGCAAAATGAGAATATATGGCTAAGAATAAGGGTATAAGTGCGAGGGGGGTCACCCCTATCGTAATACCCCCGGTATATAAATATAAAAAAGTACCAGTACCTCCCCCCCCTCCCCCCTCTTAAATGTGAAAAAGTTCCCGAAATGGCACTTTTCTATGCCCCAATGTCCCGACTGTGTTGTCAAGGGTTTAGAATCTAATGTAGGCTATACAATTTTAAAAAAAAGAAGTATCATTATTAATATGAAAATATCAAGAAGAGGTTCTTCAATGAAACAATTAGCGTATGCTAGAAGGGTGTGGGGAGCTAAAGGAGAGGATAAAAAAACTATCGCTTTAGATGTGGGATATGCCCCGAGTGTTGCTAATTCAATTGTTTCAAAGATTGAATCAAAACCCGGCTTTAATAATGCTATGGCACGACTTGCTTCTGACTCAGGTAATTTAGCGGTTGCAGTTATGTCAGAATTTAAGGCTAGAGGATTAGAGGACTTTACTAATAAAGATTTAGTTTCTGCTTTAAATGCTATTGCTGGTGCATGGGACAGATTTAATAAAGGAATGATGGAATCGACTAAACCTAAGGAACAATCGAGTAATAGGTTGCGTACTGTGGTATTGCAAAAGATTTATAATCAGGCACCTTTACCCGAGGATGAAGTGCTACCGCCAGTTGAAGAGATTAAGGAAACGGAATTTAAGGAGGTTAAGTTAGAGGATTTAGATTTTTAAAATATGACAAATCTCGTATCTGAACATAACGAAAAAATAACGGAAGAGCTTATTGCGAATCCAGAGCTTATTAAAAATAAGAGATGGAGGATGGATAATTTATATTGGATAATAACTAAGGATGGGAAGAAGGAGCCTTTTAATATGAATCGGGCACAACTTCATTTTTTTGAAAATTACTTATCTATCCCAGGAAAGATATACCACAGGCATGTTATTTTAAAAGCGAGGCAGCTTGGGTTTACGACATTTATTGATATTTTTATATTAGATGAGATTCTTTTTAATACGAATAAGGAGGCTATTATTATTGCTCACAAAGTTGAAGATGCTACTCAGATCTTTGATAAGAAAGTAGACTTTGCAGTTAGAAACATGGCGGCTGATGTTAAAGATGCGTTCTTTAATATAAAACACAACTCAGCGAAGAAGATACAGGTGACATTAGACTACGGACCAGAGAAGGGTTCGACTTCTTCGATTACTGTTTCTACCTCTGGACGTTCTGGAACATTTCATCTTGTGCATATTTCTGAGTTTGCGAAGATGTGTATCTTATTTCCTAAGAGAGCGGATGAAGTGGAAACAGGAACTTTTCCAGCGGTTCCTTTTGATGGTTTTATTTTTATTGAAAGTACTGCGGAAGGTATGGCAGGGAGGTTCTATGAAATGTTTCAAGAGAGGTGGCTTACTCGGGAGAAGATTACCCCTCAGCTTTCTCAAGTGCAGTTTCTCCCACACTTCTACAACTGGCAGTATGATGATATGGAAATGAAGAAGATTCAGAATACTATACCAACTTTGGAGATGGATGAGTGTGAGATTGATTGGACTGAGTACCAGTCGGAAAATAATCTTACGGACCTAGAGATAACTTACTACTACATGAAATGGCAACAGCTTGGAGGAAAGGGTGGTACTGATGCTGTGAAAAAATTGAAGCAGGAATACCCGACTACTCCAGAGGAGGCTTTTCTATCAACCGGGCAATCTTACTTCCCCATTGCTAAAGTGGCTTCTCTTCTTGCGAAGGTGGAACACGGAATAAAAGGAGAACTATTTACTGATGAAAAAGGTGAAGTTAGTTTTATGGCCAACTCATCCGGGAACTTTGAAATGTTCGAAAAGCCGGAAGTTGGGACTAGGTATATTATTGGTGGGGATACTTCGGAGGGTCTAGCTCACGGGGATGCTCAGGTGCTCTATGTTATTAATCATAAGACTGAAAATTGTGCTGGGATTTATCGATCACAAGTATCACCAGATGAATTGGCTAATGAAGCATATAAACTCGGGAAATTTTATAATTGGGCTTTACTTGCTATCGAAGTAAATAAAGATGGACTCTGGGTCAACGATGCTTTAGAAAAGATGGGGTATGTAAATCTTTATGCTCGGAAGGTCTTTGACGATATAACTCAGAAGATTACAAAGTTTTTTGGTTGGAAGACTACCTCCTCTACACGACCATTCTCATTAGCGGCATTGAAAGCGGTCTTTCTTAGGAAGAATAGTGGGTTTCCATCAGCACTCCTTAATGAGATGTTTACTTTCATTCGAAATGTAAAAGGTAAGCCAGAGGCTATGGATAAAAAAAAGGATGACGTGGTGATGGCGGCTTCTATTGGATATGCAGTTCTTCAGGAGCAAGGTAGGTATATTGCTGATGCTCAAGGAACTGAAGGTTTTTCACATTTGAAAGTTTTATTCGGAGAAACTCAGTAAAGTTGACAACTTAATTGTGTTTTATTTCAAATAAGTATATTATTTATGTATAAATTCATAAAATTTTAAAAAAAATGGCAAAATTAACTCCAGAAGACAAAATTGTAATAGATTTCGTTGAAGAAAAGAAAAAAGAGATGAAAAAGAGCCAGTATCGAGAAAAATTCGATGCTTTATCCTCTGAAATTTCAATAAACTTAGTAAACACAAGTGTTTCTTACGGACAGAAGTTGTATGAGAAGTCTGGTTGGGGTTCTATGATGTTTTACAATCGTATGTCTAATGGAGCTTACGATATAAATGTATATCCTCAAAAGTTAAATGACCGGGACCAAAACCGTTCAGGTGTTCCAGTTTCCCAGGAACCAATCGCTTTCTCAAAAATTATGATTGCCACCTCTGTTTTGGCTGGAAAACTGCCTGATGCGGAGGTTTTTGCTGATGATAAGGTCTATGCTCGAGCAATGTATGAACTTTGGAGAAGAGGTTGGGCTCTTTCTGGTGCGAATGGTGAAAATACTATGATGTTGGTGTATCAAAATCTATTTACTTATGGATGGGCGGCATGGCGTGTCTATCCACGAAGAGTTCAGGTGAAACGAAAAGGAGTAGACAAAATTCTATTCGATGATATTTACCGTGAACCATTAGATCCTACTAGAACATGGGTTGGAATAGGATTTAACCAAGGTGACTATTGGTCACAAATGGAGGTATATTACGAAAGAGATATGCCAAAGTCAGAGTTCTATGAAAAGTATCCCCAAGCTAAAGACAACAAATCTAAGTTGGAATACTGTTCTGTCTCAGATGAAGCAAAGCAAGAGAATGATGAAAAGACTAAGACAAGTGTCACTATTGGTTATTATGAGAACGTACTATTAAATCGATACATTGTAAAATGTGGGAAACTGCTTATTTACGATGGGGAAATGCCAAACGATGAATCTCATGGCTCAACTATAATTGTCCGATGTTTTACTAAAAATCCAAATGACCCATATGGAGTTGGTCTTTATGAAATGATACGTGGAAATACTGCTCTATTTACATATATTAACTCACTTAACGCACAGCAAGTTGAAGCAGAAATCTTCCCTCTTCTTTTCGGACCTCAAGTTCAGAACGGAACAGCAACATATAAACGTGGACCGAATATCGTAAACCCTAAGACTCCTGGTTCAACAATTGATATTGTTCGAACAACTGGAAATGTCCAGCAAGGAATTGCTTTCGCTGACAAACAGAAGGAATCTATAGAGCAGAACACTGGAGTAAACAATATTGTCGCTGGACAAAACGCTGAGAACACTCTTGGTTCAACAGTGATTCTGAAAGAGGCAGCATACAACCGTCTTACTCCTCCAAAGAATTCAGTTATGAATGGTCTTCAAATGGATGCACACATTGCTGCTTCTTGGATGATGCAAACATATACAGTTGATAAAGTTTTTATGATTGATTCAGACGAAAACCTTGCTGAATTTACAAAACAGAATCCTAACTACTTTGTACAATCTGAACAAATTATTGGTGATGATGGTATTCCAAAAGGACATGCAGTTGCTGCCTCTCCAAACCTTAGACTTAATTTTGACTTTACTCCGGAGGGAGAAATCATGGACAATGTTGAACCTAGAACAATATCAGCAAAGAGTCTGTTTGATGAACTTGATGCTCATGGACATAAGTCAACATATCTTGAGTTCGTTATTGACGGTGATTCAATGCTCCTTCCATCACTTGAGATTCAGAAGCAGACTTTTATGGCTCTCTTTCCAGTTATCACAAATCAGATTACTCTTATTTTCTCAATGAGAAATCAGGACCCTGAAGCCGCTGCCTCACAATTAAAGGCTCTCGAGCAACTCCTTAACATCCAAAGACAAAACATATACGACTTTATTTCAAAAGCAGATTATGATGCAATCATGGCGAAAATGCCTTCAATGATGCAACAACAAATGATGCAACAACAAATGATGATGGATGCACAGAACACTGCGATGCAAACAGCAGCTGGAGGTGGATCTGGTGATATGGAATCTTCTGGACAAAAAATGTCTCAAGATGGAACTAATCCAATGCAACCTCAAAATCCTAATGAAGTCCCAAGACCACAATCACCAATGATGGGAGCTGTTGATGCTTCTATGGGACGGGCCGCAAACCTTCCATTCTTTCCTGGATAATAAAATAATATGAAGATATCAGATATTTTTAACTCAGTTGGTAGGGGAATAAGTAAGGCAGTAAATGCTATACCTTCTCGTATGCTAACTGAACATTATGTTGCTCCTCCAGAACCAGTAGTTAAACCAAGAGTTGTATCACCTGAAAAGATACCAGATGCTATTCGTTTCCTTGAATCAAATAGAGGATTATCTCCTAACACTCCGAGGAATCAAGGTAGGGTTTATAATATTCCTGCGGCAAATCAAAATGAGCAACCAAGAACAGTAAATTATAATACAGGTTATGGAGGGGAATACGGTCTAACGCCAGTGGCCCTGGCTGAATTAGCTAAATCTCAAATAAATAGAGAAGCAAATCCTAAAACTTACACAAAATATGGTGCCCCATTAACTCCTGGTATGGATATAAATAGTATTCAAAAAGAACTTACGTCAGTCGAAGGAGCAGGAAGACTTTCACAACGATATTTTAATAGTAAGAGAAAAAACAAGGAGGATTTTAGTCCTGAAAGTCTTTCTAATGATTATGTTGATTATTATGTAGGAAAAGGAATGATACACGACACTCCTAAAAATAGGAAAAGAGCATTAGATTATTTTAATAGTATAGTTGATTAAAAATATGGAAAACACACAAGATGTAACAATGCAACAAAAAGTAGTATCCTTTGCAAATAGTGAGCATTATCAAGGAGCTGTTGAACTTTTAAAACGCTCTCTTACTCAAGTCATGTCACTTGTAGGAGAGACTGAATTTAAAACAGTTGTAAATGCACTAACTGTAGAATTTGAGACAGCTCTTGTACAAAGATTTGTTGTAGAAATTAATAATATTAGAACAGGTGAAAATCTTAATCAACCACTATGAGTAATAAAGGAGTAAAACTAGATAAAGGAACATTCACTATAGAAGTGAAATATTCAGATGAAGCTATAAAAAAGAAACTTATAAAATTCACAGTAAAACAAGGTGATGAAATTGTGCTAACTGCCGATGAGTTAATCAGTATGTTAGTTAATCAGGTGAATTCAGAAGTTCTTTCAGCTTCGTTTGTTGAAACAGATAGAATAAACGTTGTCGAGGTCGGTCGACAATTACAATGTGTTGTAGATAAGGATTTAAAAAAAGGTGAAGTAATAAATATAAATTATGCTCATCCCTATCCTATCGAGTTTGCATTAATTGAAGAGGCTTGGAAGATTGCTCAAATCAAAAAGGATACGAAAGTAACCGAATTGACCGCTGAGTATATTGAAAAAATAAAGAGTCAAATCAAGCCAGATATGCAGAATTACATTAAAAAGTTTTATGAAGGATTTAAAAGCATTAACTTAAATAAAAATATGGATGAAGTAAAAAATGAAGAGGTTGTGGCAGTTGAACCAGAAATAGTTGAACACGTTGTTTCAGAAGAAGATGTTGTAAACAACCCAGGTGAAGGATTGGTTGAAGGAGAAAAAATTGGTTTGGTAGAAGAGTCTCCGGTAGTAGAAGAGGCTCCAGTAGAAGAAGTAGCTTAATTATTATTATAAAATCCCTCCCGTACGAGGAAAAGTACGGATATCAAAATGGCAACTGACAAAGAGTTATTAGGTGAAGAACTTGCTAAACAACTCGCAGAACAAAAAAGATTAGAAGATATTGAGATTAAAGCAAAAGCAGAACAAATAAAAAAAGAAGACGAAAAAAAGAAAAAGAATAAGATTGTCCTAAAAAATACAGCAGGTGATGAAATGGACAATCTTGATTATTTCTATTCAACCACCGGTAAAGATACAGCTCCTGCTTTTTTCACAGGTGTTTGTGGAAAACCAGTTGACCGTGAGGAATTGATTGCAGTCTTTAATAAGATTTTCAAACTAAAAGATGGAATTCTTTTCTATAAGGCAGGTGATAAGGAAGTTTATATTATAATAGTTCCCTTGAAGCACGCATCAACTGTTGGTGCATCACACAATTCAGTTGATGGAGAATTTCAAAAACATGCGATTTCTTTCATCACAGAAGGTTCAGTTAATTTGGATACTCTCCGAAATAAATTGACTCGGGTCGCAAGTACAATAAAGATTTCAACAGAGTAGTCTTAATAGACTCTTGTGTTATTTATCGTAAAGTATTATTATTAGTATAACCATCGTCACCACCCACGATACGGGTAGGAAAACTATATGGAACCAAAAGATGAAATAACAGTCGATGCTGATGAGGCTGCTCTTGATAAAGAACTAGCTGATTCCATCGCATCTGTCCAAGCTGGAAAGCCTTTAGCACCTGAAGTGCCTGAGGCACCTGAAGTAAAAACGGAGGATACTCCGGAAGCACCTAAGGAGGAGCAGACCAGCGTTGCTCCAATTGATGAAACTGAGGATAAGGGATATGAGTTTCGCATACCAAACAAAGGGAAATTTGAATCTGACGAGTCATTTGAGAAGCGAATTGAACTTCTTGACCTCGTAAAGAGGCGAAAATCAGCCATTACTCCTGAGCAAAAACAGTCTCTTTCTGAACAAATTCAAACCACTAAAGGTCAACTAAAAAACCTTAATGGTAATGAAAAAATTATTAATCCACTTAATCCGGTGGAAAATACCGTTCAGCCTGAAGAAGACCCAAGTGTCAAAGCTGACCGAGAACGATTAAAAGAACTCGGTGGAGTCACTAAAGAGGACATTCAAGAAATTATCGCTGACCGAGAAACAACTGCGAACGTAAAAAATACTCTTGATAGTTTTGTTCAAAGACATCCAGAATTAAAGGATGCTGATGTGCGAGAAGTATTCTTCGACTTTGTTGATTCTAATTATAATTGGAATGGCAAACAAGGGAAAGAACTCATGACAGTTCTGGAACTAGCTCGAGAAAACATGTTCAAGCCATCTGAAACAATTCAAGAAAGAGTTTTGAAGGGAGCAAATGTTCAGGAAAAAATCAACGCAATGCAGTTCCCTGGTGGAACTATTGCGAAAAGCGGTTATTCTCCAGAAATGCGTAAGTCCATTGATGAACTTAAAGCTGCTGGTATGTCTGAAGAGAAAGCTCTGGAACTTCTATCGGATGAATAGTATTGACCACCTTAATATAATATGTCATTTATACAAGCATATATAAAGAACCCAACACGTTCTATCTCTATGCAGAATAAGGCTTCAGCAACAGTAACAACATCCGGCAATGTCTTAGACTTGACGGCTGGTCTTGCTGTAGCAGCAACTTCTGCCTCAACAAGAGATACAATAATTGGTGTCTCTAATCAAACAATCTCAGCTGCTGATGCACTTACACAAGTGCCATTACTTGATTTGTTTGATCAAGACCTTTGGGTTGCAGATTCTACAAATAACTCTGATGCAACTCATAACGGTCAGGCAATGATTCTTGGTGCAAATGCAGGAATCGTGAACAACACTGGAACAACCAGTGCTGTAGGTGTCGTTGTCCAGGTCGGGACAAAAGGTGTAGCCGCTGACAAGAAAATTCTTGTTAAGTTCATCAGTGTTTAATTAACAGCTTAATTTTTAATAAAATATTTTTATGGTAGGAACAATAAATGATTACGCTGTTATAGTAAACAACGTACTAAAGACAATCGCTCCGAAAGTATCGCCAACAGTTCGTGAGGAATACCTAGATTTCATGCACAAAGTAGTTGATAGTCAAAGAATCTACTCTGATACAGGAGTCACAGGTCTTGGAATGGCTGAAATTATTCCAGATGGTGGAGTTGGAGCATCTGATGCACCAATTCAAGGTTTTTCAAAGAACTACACACAGATGCACTTTACAAAGAAAGTAAGATTGACATTCCAGTCAAACTTCTTCCTTTTCGAAGGTTCAGCTGCTAAAATAAAAGGAACAGTAAAGCAAAAAGTTCTTGATGGTAAAAATGCAATTACACATGCAAAAAACTATCTTTCACAATCTTTACTTGCTCAAGGATTCACTACTTCATTCACATGGACACCTATTAATGCAGTTGGTATTGCAACTCCAATTTCAACTCTAGGTGCTGATGCTGTTGAGTACTGGTCACAAGTTCACCCTATGGAAGATGGTGGTGCTGCTTGGTCTAACGTAATTGTTGATGGTGGAACATCATCTCCTCAATTCACTTACTCTTCTCTATTGGCAGCTCGAAGACAGCAATCTTTGAAAAAGGATGGTCGTTCTATGCCACTTATGTCTCAACTTGATACTCTTGTAGTTCGAGCTGGGTCAACAAGTGCTCAGTACGCTAAAACTATCAAAGGTACTATTGATAAAGGTCTTGCTCCTCAACAGACAAACCTATTTAATAACGCTCCTGCTACAGATACATTCAAGATTATAGAACTTTCTCCTTACGAGAATCTTGCTATGACTGGTCTTGCATGGGGTATGTTTGATTCAAAAATGATGACAGAAGATTACGGATTCCTATACATCGAAGCACTTCCAACTAGAGCAGAACCTGCTGTTGTTGACTTGCTAGGTAACCAGGACCTTGTATTGAACTTCAACTGTCTTTCAGTTATGGGTGCTTCTGACCTTAGAGGTTGGATGTGGTCAGCTGGAGATGGGTCAACTGTTTAGTCAACTCACTGAGTACCTGAGAAATCGGGTACTCAACTGAGGGGATTATTAAAATAATTACAACATAAAACTAAAATGTTACAAGATGCACATACCAGAAAAATATCGCAACCAATAAACATAGCTCCTGTCGGTAATACAATTGTCATTGCTGCAAAAACAGATGCATGGATTTATATTCATGAACTGATCGGGGACTTATCATCAGCAGGTACTCTTAGTATTTATGCAGGAACTACAGAACTTGCTAACTTTGCTCTTGCTGACGGTCAAGGTATTACTGAACAAGATGAGCCGGGAGAAGATAATCGTCCACGTTTTGAATGTAAGCCTGGAGAATCTTTTAATATAACTTGTACTGGAGGTAATTTTATTGGAGCAGTTCATTATTCATATCGTTACTAAAAAACATGAACCCACTTCTCCCAGAACAACAAAAACAAATTGATTCATGGGTTAGTCAGAGGGATTCTATACTCCTTGATATTTCTATTAAACGAGAGGAAAGTGCTAAATTAATTGAAAGAAATAAGGAACTAGCCTCATCTAACACTGAAATTGCTGATAAAATTCAACAATCTGAAGGTCGTCTAATTGAATTATCTAAAAAAGAAACGGAAATGGCTGGTTTTACCACTATAGAAAATTCTGAATTAAAAACTGAAAAATCAAAACTCGAAGAAGAAGTTTATAGATTGAAAATAAGTGAATCACATTTAATTTTAAGAAAAGAGGAACTTAATGCAGATATAGAAGCTATTACAAAAATCCACGGTTCAGTCTTTAAACATGTTGGGGTAATAGAACAAATTGTTGGAGAGACTGTTAAAATTAATTCTCAAAATGCTAGAGAGATTAAAAACATATTAGTAGAAGCTGGAAATGAACTGATAAAAATAATTGAAGTTGCTGAAAAAAATGTTGAAGTAACTAATAGAGCTATAGTAGAAATTCCACAAATTATATTAGATTTGCATAAAAGTGTATTAGAAAGACGAATTATTAATAAGCGTAAAATTATATAATTATGTCATATCTCGCAAACACAGCTGGAAATCCGAATGATTTAGGATATTTTGCAACACAAGCAGCTTTAGTTTCTGCTTATCCTATTGCTGTACCTGGAGCTTTTGCTGTTGTGGGGTTTACTGACACTATTTGGGTTTGGGATGAAGATACAATGACATGGGTTGACTCTGGACAGTCCGCACCTATTGGACCGACAGGATATACTGGCTACACAGGTTACACTGGAGCAGGTACAACTGGTTATACTGGCTACACTGGAGCTGGAAACTTCACAGGATTTACTGGATATACTGGTACAACTGGATACACTGGCTATACCGGTGCCGGAGCATTTACTGGATACACAGGATATACTGGTACAACTGGATACACTGGCTATACCGGTGCCGGAGCATTTACAGGTCCAACAGGTCCAACAGGTCCAACAGGTTTTACTGGCTATACAGGATCCACTGGAGCTGGAGCATTTACTGGTTATACTGGTTATACTGGTACAACTGGATTTACTGGCTATACAGGATACACTGGAGCTGGAGCATTTACTGGTTATACTGGTTATACTGGTACAACTGGATTTACTGGTTATACTGGCTACACTGGACCAGAATCAGTGACACCATCTAATACTGTTACCCTTACAAATAAAAGAAACCAGCCTCGTACAAACTCAACAACAACAGCGGCGACTCTTGCTCCAAGTCTTGCTACAGCCAATGTTTACTACAGAACAACTCAAACAGAAACACTTACAATTTCCGCACCGATAGGAACTCCTATAATCGGAGAGACAATCTCAATCTATGTAGATAGTGTCGCAGCTCAAACACTGACAATCAATGCAACCTACAAAGCGTTTGGTTCTGCATTTCCTGCGACAACAACAGCAGGTAAGACATTTATGATGGTTTGTCAATTTAACGGCACAGATTGGAAAACGACACATGCCTCAGCAATATAAATATGAAAACAATTCTTAACTACACAATATAATGGCTATAGCTTTTGACGCTTTTTCAAATCCAGCAAATATAACAGGAACTTCCCAAACTTTTTCTCATACCTGTACTGGTAGCAATTTAGTTTTGTTCATATCTATGTGGTCGGCTTATTCAACGACCTCTGCTACATACAACGGAGTTTCTGCTACTCAAATTGGGAGTAGTTTTGATTATGGTGGTGGATATTTGAGTTTGTTTTATGTTATTAACCCAGCCACAGGGGCTAATAATGTAGTTGTAACCCAAGGTACATCTGGTCAAATAAACGGAATGGCTTCGTCATATACTGGTGCAGCACAGTCTTCTCTTATAGATGGAAATACTACAAACTCTGCTGATGCAGCCTCTTTAACAACATCAATTACTACAGTAGCTGACAACTGTTGGGGAATTTTGATTGCCAGAAACAATGGTTCGGGAGTAACAAACGCTGGCACAGGAACAACAAAGCGAGGTGGAACTGATGGAGTGTACCAATTATTTGACTCAAATGCCCCGAAGACACCAGCGGGCAGTTTGTCTTTAGTTGCAGATAGAACTGGTGGCGGTGGGGCAACAACAAATACGATTATGGCTACATTTAAAACTTTTGTTGCAGTAACATCAATCCCAGACGCTAGAGTATTCTTTATGTAAAAAATATATGCAAGAAGAAACACCAACAAACGGAGTACTAGAAGTAAAATTGGACTATGTTCTCAGAGACATATCCATTATCAAAACTGACTTAAAAGAAATTAAGCAAGATTTTATAACTCGTAGAGAATTTGAGACAAGTAATTTTGAAGTCAATGAAAAAATAAAGTTTCTTAATCGTGCAGTGTGGTCAGTGGTCGGTACAGTCTTCACGGCTGTCGGCATAGCAATGCTAAGACTAATAATAAAATGATACTAATTCTAAAACCATATAAGGGATTTTCTTCGGACTCAGTGACACAGTCTTACCACAAATTTCACAAAGCCATAGACAGTTTACCTAAAGGCAAGTTCGCTTATGGTTGTCCTCTAGTAGCCCCTGAGAGATGTAAGATAGGCAAGATATACGGCAATACCAGAACAGAGAATAATGATGCCTTGAAAAACGGTTATGGTCTTTTTATGAAAGGCGATTCAGGACTAGAGCATTTATACTTTCACACTTTCCCAGTTTTTCCAGTCAACACAGGTGACATTGTAGAGAAGGGTACTATTGTAGGATTCGTAGGCAACTCAGGCAACGTCATCTCAGGTGGTGTTTACGTTCCATTAGAAGACAGACTTTTACCTAATCACGCAGG
>JGI1221J11331_1000481_pt1 | contig 13213 bp, 7 predicted proteins | sample LakVidmifraction_4_FD_11331 | JGI IMG/M metagenome (IMG submission 11331) | reverse complement strand
AATCGCATTGCCAAAGCTTCATATTGAAGATGCTCCAAAATATTCTTGGAGAGGAAGTATGATAGATGTTGCGAGAAGTTTTTTTGGAAAAGAATATATAATGAAGCACATCGATAGAATGGCTTTATATAAATTGAACAGGTTGCATCTTCACCTAACCGATGATCAAGGTTGGAGAATTGAAATTAAGTCTAAACCAAAATTGGCTGAAATAGGAGGGAAGAGTGCTGTGGTAAATGCACAGTCTGGATTTATAACTCAGCAAGAATTTANNGAGATACAGGAATATGCCTTAGCCAGAAATATAATTGTTATTCCNGAAATTGATATGCCGGGGCATATTTACACNGCACTTGTAGCTTATCCCGAATTGAATTGTGAAGAGCTTACCAACATAAATACCGAAGTAGCTACACCACCGCAATTGTACTCTGAATATCAAGTGGGATGGAATAAATTGTGTCTTGAAAAACCTGAAATATACGATTTTGTTTCTGAAATTCTTGGCGAACTAGCTAAAATTACCAAAGGACCTTGGTTGCATATTGGGGGTGATGAAATTGAGGATCCATTATATGAAGAATTTATTGAAAAGGCTGAAGCGATTGTAAAGCAAAATGGAAAAGTTGCCATTGGTTGGGAAGAAGCCACCAAAGCAAATATCTCCAGTTCATTCATAAGTCAGCGATGGAATGGTGAAACAACTTCAACTGCCAATATTAAAATAATTGAATCAATTTGTTCCAGTTTTTACTTTGATCATGGCAATGTAATAGGGCAGGAGAACACAAATAACTGGTGCAAAAAAACAGGAGTCTCTCTAAAGGATGTTTATTCTTTTGTTTCTGAGGATGCCAATGTACTAGGTTTTGAAGCTCCGGTTTGGACAGAATTAGTAACTACAGAGGCAATGCTGGATAACAGGTTTTGGCCTAGAACCATTGCTGTAGCCGAAATTTCCTGGTCGGACAGCAAGCGAGATTTTCCAGAGTTCTTAAATCGATTAAAAACTCACGAAAGCAGATTAAAAAGTATGGGAATAAACTATTTCGCAAGTCCCGAACTCGATTGGAAAGAAAATAAGGAAGTGTACTCTCAAAATAATGTTTATAAAGGCTTTACACCTTAAATAATATTGAATTACAAAATGACCAAAAATACCACTGAACAAAGTTCCCTTTACAACGACTTGGAAAAAATGAGCACTTTTGAGTTGTTGACCAATATCAATAATGAAGATAAAAAAGTTCCCACGGCAATTGAAAAAGTGATTCCCAAAATTGAAAACCTAGTGGATCAAATTGTTGAACGTATAAGTGATAAACACGGAAGATTATTCTACATAGGCGCCGGAACCAGTGGCAGATTGGGTGTTTTGGATGCTTCAGAATGTCCGCCAACCTTTGGAGTAAGTGATGATGTGATAATTGGGTTGATAGCGGGTGGTGATATAGCCTTGAGAAAAGCGGTAGAAAATGCCGAAGATGATAATCTGCAGGCGTGGGAAGATTTAAAGAAATTTAATATCAATCAAAATGATGTACTGATTGGAATTGCAGCTTCCGGCACCACGCCTTACGTTATTGGCGGTGTAAAAGAAGCCCGAAAAAACGGATTGATCACGGCTTGCATTACCAATAATCACGACACGCCATTAGCCCAAACGGTTCAGTATCCCATTGAAATAGTTGTGGATCCTGAATTTGTTACCGGAAGTACAAGAATGAAATCTGGAACAGCTCAAAAGCTGGTGCTCAACATGATTTCTACCGCAGTAATGATCAAACTCGGCAGGGTTAAAGGCAACAAAATGGTAGATATGCAACTTTCAAATATAAAATTAGTGGGTCGCGGCACCCAGATGATCATGGAAGAATTAAATATTGAGGAGAAGGAGGCAGCTCACTTGCTTCAGAAATATGGGAGTGTTCGTGAGGCTGTAAGAAATCATAACCAATAAACAGACTTTGTTTATTTTTTTTAATTAAGTTTTAACTGTTGATAAAAAAATTGATAAATATTTTGTTTCTTTAATTAATATTATATCTTTAAACACTAGATTATTAACTATTCCTTAACGTGTGACTAACATATTACTCTTTCATACTTCAACAGATTAAAATGTTTATTATAGAAAACGATTTCGTAAACAAATTTTAATTTTGCTCCTCCTGTATTTAATACATTTTTGGGATTAGCAGCAGGCGATAAAAATCCGGATCAAAAAAACAGTATGAAGTTTTGGGAAATTTAAGTCAACAAGTTTTCATTTGAAATGTAAATTTTTCCAATAGGATAAAAAAGTGTTCTTTTCTTTTTTGATAAACAGAAAAATCAATTTTTAGAACCGAACTTAAAATTAATTTATGAAAAAAATTAACCTACTCTCAATAGTACTGATGCTTATGCTGCAAGCGGCATTTGCGCAACAATCTGCCCCTGCAACACAACTGGACTGGAAACTTGGGGCACAAGCCTACACCTTTAAAAATTTCACTTTTGCCGAGGCTCTTGACAAGATGGCCAGCATAGATCTTAAATATGTAGAAGCATATCCAGGGCAAAAGATAGGGCACAATATTGATGGCACTATGCATTTTACCATGGATGCAGCGACCCGTATGCAGGTAAAGAATCTCTTGAAGGAAAAAGGAATAACCGTAGTTGCTTATGGAGTGGTTTCGGGAAAGAATGGGGAGGAGTGGAAGCAGATCTTTGAATTTGCAAAAGATATGGGAATTGGAGTAGTCAATTCTGAACCCAAAAAGGAGGATCTAGACATGGTAAACCGGCTGGCAGGTGATTATGGTATACTTGTAGCCATTCATAATCATCCAAAACCCAGTACCTACTGGCATCCAGATACTGTTTTGGAAGCGGTAAAGGGTAGATCTAATATTAAAGCCTGTGCAGATGTGGGACATTGGGTACGGAGTGGAATGGATCCCATAGAAAATTTAAAAAAGCTCGAAGGCCATGTGGCAAGCATTCATTTCAAAGACTTGCATGAAAAGAGCAGCGAGGCTCATGATGTTCCCTGGGGAAAAGGAGTTAGCGACGCAGAAGGAATTATAAAAGAGATGAAACGGCAACGATTTGAAGGGGTGATTTCTGCAGAATATGAGTACAATTGGGACAACTCCTTACCAGAAGTGGAGCAAAGCGTAAACTTCTTCAGAAAAATGGCAAGTAAATATAATCCACAATAAAAGTTAAAAGAGAAAACCTCTACCGGCTGAAAATTTGAATTGAGCCTTAAAGGGAGTTTAATAGGAGATGAATTTTCCTTAGTTTTATAAGATGGAAACTGAAATGGATACTGCTGAATTTTTTAAATTATTATGCCTCTTAAAACAAATACAGCAATAATACATTGGTATATTTTGGTCGAAAATCTTATATTTTATAGGCGTTACCGCATTTTTTAACTTCGTATGCAATATGGAATTAAACACCATTGTAAATAACAATAAACATCTAGTGTAAAGAACTATTAATCCTAAATTAAAAAAAATGAAATGACAGTTACGATTTGACCATAAAAACGGGGAATGTTGTCGCATCCCCCGCAGATAAATTGTGGCCAATTTAAAAAACAGTATCAACCAACATTCACAACTTTAAAATATGAAAAAAACATTCCATTACACAACAAGGCGATTCTTCTTGTTTAAATTCGATCTAAAGATGAAGCTCACCGCCTTATTCCTGTTCCTATCGTTTTTTGGATTGCAGGCCAATCCCTATTCGCAAAAGACCGTTACGGTCAAATTAGAGAACGTAAAGATGTCCCATTTATTGGATCTTATAGAAAGCCAAACGGAATATCATTTTGTTTATAAAGTAAAAGATGTAGATCTAACAAGAGAATTGCAGGTTACTGCCCAGGAGGAAGACGTAGCGAATGTACTGGACAAAGTTTTTAAAGATACAGAAACGGAATATATAATCAATGGAAATCAGATTTTTTTGACCAGAAAACAAACTGGTTTATCTTCCTCACCGACTTCAGCTAAAATCCAGCAAACCATCATGGTTACCGGTACAATCACCGAAGCTGAAACCGGAATGCCTGTCCCAGCTGCCAATATTTTAGAAAAATTTACTTCTAACGGGGTAATGAGTGATTTTGATGGAAAGTTCTCTATTGAAGTACCCGAGGATGCTATTTTAAGAGTAAGCTATATAGGATATGCCACTAAAGAAATAGATGTAAACGGTCGTAGCGAAATCGATATTGTTTTAGAGACAGATGCAGCGGCCTTGGATGAAATAGTTGTTGTTGGTTATGGTACACAACGTAAACAAGATTTAACAGGGGCGGTATCAGTAGTAAAAATAGAAGAAATGGTACAGCAACCCAATGCCCAGGTTACCAATCAGCTTCAAGGTAGGGTTTCTGGGGTTAGCATCACTGGCGGCGGTCAGCCGGGACAAGCCCCACAGGTGAAAATTCGTGGCTCCAATACTTTTGGGAATAACACTCCCCTTTATGTAGTGGATGGCATACCAACTCAGAGCATAGAAAACATTAATCCTAATGATATAGAATCTATGCAAGTGCTTAAAGATGCTGCCTCTGCTTCCATTTACGGTTCACGTGCCGCCAATGGAGTGATTATTATTACCACTAAAANAGGTAAAGGAAAACTCTCTGTGAATTATGACGCCTATTATGGAACNCAATTGGTTCAAAATGGGAACCCATGGGATATTTTATCATCTCAGGAAATGGCAGATCTTACTTTTAAGGCTATCAGAAATACAAATCCCGGTGAGCCTATTAGCCATCCACAATATGGCGATGGTTCCGAACCGGTTTTACCAAATTTTATTGCACCAGTAGGGGTTAATACTGTTGATGAATCACTTTACAATGTAGATCCATATTACACCGATCCTGCACAACTTAACGATTTTTATCGTATCGTTGAAGCCAATAAACAAGGAACCAACTGGTTTCAAGAAATTTTTAATTCAGCGCCTATTACCAGCCACAATCTTTCGGTAAGTAATGGTAGTGAAAAGGGGAGTATTTTATTCTCCCTCAATTATTTCGATCAAAAAGGAACTCTGAAAAACACCTATTTAAAGCGCTACACCATGCGTGTAAATACAATTTTTAATATTACCGATAACGTTAGGGTGGGAGAAAATCTTAGTTTTGCCATTCGCGAAAATCCGCAAATTGGTGCCCTATCAGAAGGTAGTGCAATTGGAATGGCCTTTAGGGAACAGCCTATCATTCCCGTTCGTGATATTAATGGGAATTTCGCAGGTTCTTTTGGACAGGGGCTTGGAAACGCCAGAAATCCTGTAGCCATCCAAGATCGATTGCAGAATGATCGTGGAGTTTCTAATAAATTATTTGGTAATATTTTCGCTGAAATAGACTTTTTAGAAAATTTCACGCTTCGTACCACTTTTGGAGGACAGTATTTTTCAAATACTTTTAATTCATTTGCATTTCCCGAATATGAAAACGCTGAAAATAATTCAGTGAATTCTTATAGTGAAGGTGCGCAAACCAACTTCAATTGGACCTGGACCAACACTTTAACGTATAAAAACACTTTTGCCGATATACATAACTTAACAGTAGTATTGGGTACAGAAGCCTATCAAAATAAAGGACGTGAGGTAGGTGGATCTACCCAATCTTACTTCTCCTTTGATCCCGATTATGTAACCTTAGATACCGGATCTGGTACTCAAACCAATTATAGTTTTAAATATGCAGATGCGCTTTCTTCCGTTTTCGGGCGGGTAGATTATAATTTTGACGACCGTTATTTATTTGGCGCTACTATTAGAAGGGATGGTTCTTCCCGCTTTTTAAATGAGCAATATGGTTGGTTTCCCGCTGCTAGCGCCGGCTGGAACATAAACAACGAAAGTTTCTTTGAATCTAATTGGATAGACAACTTAAAAGTAAGAGCTGGATATGGAGTAATGGGGAACCAAATTAATGTGGACCCCGCCAATTCATTTACCACTTTTGGAGGAAATAATCAAACTTCCTTTTATGCTATTTCAGGTAGTAATTCCTCTACCAGCGAAGGTTTTCAGCAGTCGAGAATTGGAAATCCCGGTGCGAAATGGGAAAAGAATATTAATGCAAACTTTGGGATAGATGCTACTTTATTTAATAATAGTGTGCAAATTACTGCCGATTATTATCGTAAAGATGTAAACGACCTTTTGTACAACCCTAACATGCCGGCTACAGTAGGTTCGGCAACAGCACCCTATGTTAATGTGGGTAAAATGACCAATAGCGGAATAGATTTAGATCTTTCTACCTATTTCACTCTTGCAAAGGATTTGCAGTTTAATACTACAGTTACTTTAACCAGTTATAATAATGAAATTGTACAAATTGCCGATGGATTAAACTATTTTGATTTGGAAGGACGTCGATTTAATGGCAGTTCTATAATCCGAAATGCCGAAGGTGGTTCTGTTAGCCAATTCTTTGGTTATAAAGTGGATGGCTTCTGGGATTCTCAAGACGAGATTGACCAGGCAAATGCTGCAGCAATAGAAAGTACTGGAAACCAAAATACCACCTATCAATCTGATGTTGCCGTTGGGCGTTTCCGTTTTGCCGATATTAATGGTGACAATCAGATTAATTCCGATGACCGTACTTATATTGGCGATCCCAATCCCGATTTTACTTACGGACTCAATTTAGAGTTAATGTATAAAAATTGGGATTTCAGTATGTTTTTATACGGATCACAGGGCAACGATATTTGGAATAACGTAAAGTGGTGGACAGATTTTTACAGCTCCTTTGGAGGTGCTAAAAGCTCTACTGCCCTTTATGATTCATGGACTCCAGAAAACACTAACGCAAGTGCACCAATTCAACAAACCGTGGGTTCTTTTAGTTTGGCAGATGTTCCCAATTCCTATTTTGTTGAAGATGGTTCGTATCTTAGGGCGAAGCAAATCCAGTTGGGTTATACGCTGCCTACTTCGGTGTTAGACGCAATTAGGATTTCTAAACTAAGAATATATGTGCAAATGGCCAATGCATTTACCATTACCTCCTATTCGGGTATTGACCCAGAAATCTCTGGAGGCTCAGTAAGTTTTGGAATTGATGAAGGAGCATATCCTAACCAAAGACAACTGATTTTTGGACTTAACGCAAGTTTATAATAATTAAAATACTGATTATGAAAAATTATAAAATTTTATGGATCTTATTTTTAGTGGGAATAACTTCACTAAGTATGGGATCTTGTAGTGAAGAATTCTTAGACCAGCCCGCATTAGGCTCATTAAGTGAAGATGTGGTGGCAAATAAAATAGGTGTAGAAAAATTACTTATAGGCGCCTATGCAGCATTAGACGGACAAGGACTTGGAGGAGGAAACCCTTGGGAATCTGCATCAGATAACTGGATATATGGCGCAGTTGCTGGTGGGGTAGCCAGCAAAGGAAGTTTTGGTGGTGACCAGCCGGCCATTGACCAAATTGTAAAATTTATTTCTAACCCTTCCAATGGTTTTTATAACAGCAAATGGATAGCTGCTTACGAGGGAATTGTTCGTGCCAATAATATTTTGAATGTCCTTCCCAATGTAGAGGATATAAGCGAAGAGGATAGAAGTAATATTGCAGGACAAGCCAGGTTCTTACGTGGTCATTACTATTTTGAACTAAAGAAAATGTTTAATATGGTACCGTGGATTGATGAAAATACCGAAGATCCGAAGCAACCTAACGATACCGACATCTGGCCTAATATTGAAGCCGATTTTCAATTTGCTTTTGATAACTTACCAGGCACCCAATCAGAATTTGGGCGTGCCAATAAATGGGCGGCTGGAGCCTACCTTGGTAAAACATATCTATATCAGCATAAATTTCCTGAAGCTTCAACTGTATTCACACAGGTAATTGAATCTGGCACAAATTCAGCAGGAGAAAAATATGATCTTGTTGCCCAATTCGAGGACAACTTTGATGCCGAAACAGAAAATAACGCCGAAACGGTATTTGATATACAAATGGTGGCCAATGATGGTACCAGTACTATCGCAAATTCTAATCAGGGCGGGATGCTCAATTTCCCATATAATAGTCCGTTTAGATGTTGTGGCTTTTATCAACCTACTCAAAATCTTGTAAATTCATTTAAAACAAAACCAAATAACGGCTTACCTTATTTGGATAACTATAATCAAGAGCCGGTAAAAAGTGATATGGGGGTAGATGCAGATGCATCATTTACACCTTATACTGGCCCTGTAGATCCGCGTTTAGACTGGACAGTAGGCCGTCGCGGTATTCCCTATCACGATTGGGGAAATCATCCAGGTGCAACCTGGATAAGGGATCAATCTTACGGTGGGCCGTATGCTCCTAAAAAGAATATTTACTGGCAGGCAACCCAAGATCTATATAGCGATCAAAGTTCCTGGGCACCCGGCACTGCACTTAATGTTCGTGTGATTCGTTTCGCCGATGTGCTTTTAATGGCTGCTGAAGCTGAAGCACAAACTGACAATTTAGGTCCTGCCATGCAATATGTAAATCGGGTTCGCGAGCGGGCTTCAAATCCTCAAGGATTCTTAAAAGAATACATCGATGAGAATAGTCCGCTTACAGGTTTCAACGAAGCTAAAAATGCGGCCAATTATAACATCGGTTTATACACAGCTTCAGAATTTTCTTCCAAAGAAAATGCCCTGGATGCAATTTACTACGAACGTAAACTTGAATTAGCCATGGAAGGACACCGCTTTTTTGACTTGGTGCGCTGGGGAATAGCTGAGGAAACCTTAAACGATTACTTTCAATATCAAGGTCAGCTGACTACCGATGTTCGGGGAGGCCGGTTTATTTCTGGTAAGAGTGAATACTACCCTATTCCTCAAGCCCAAATAGACCTTAGCCTTAACAACGCTGGGGAACCCACCTTAACTCAAAACCCCGGCTACTAGGTTAATTTATAAAGATTTTTAATTTTTTTAAAAAGTTCAGCAATAGCCAATAACTTGAATGTTATTGGCCTATTGTTGTCTAAGCAAGTACTATGTGCACTATTTAAATTAGCTAATAACCAAACCCGAATAACTATCTAAAATTTAAAATATTTAAAAACCACTATTTAATTATGATAAAAAAAGACAGACGTTCCTTTATAAAAAAACTAGGAATCGCAGGTGCTACTGCAGCCGTATTGCCCTCCACCTTTGCCGCAGAGACAAAACACGTTAACATATTAAGCCGACAACTATTAGCTGGTGAAAACAAAGTTTTAAAAATCGCATTAATCGGTGCCGGAGGCATGGGTAGCGCAGATACCAATACAGCCTTAAAGCACAAAAATATAGAGCTGGTTGCCGTTTGTGATTTGTACGACGGAAGGTTAGACGATGCCAAAAACAAATGGGGAAGCGATTTATACCTCACTAAAAACTATCAAGACGTTTTAAAACGTAGTGATATTGATGCAGTAATCATAGGAACCCCCGATTTTTGGCATAAAAAAATCAGCATAGATGCCTTAAATGCCGGGAAGCACGTGTATTGCGAAAAACCCATGATACACAATATCGATGAAGGGCAGGATATCATTAAAGCCTGGAAGAAATCAGGAAAAATAATGATGGTGGGTAGTCAGGGCATGTCGTCCCTGGGCAACGAAAAAGCAAAAGAACTATTGGCAGCCGGTGCTATTGGCGAGCTTAATTACGCCGAAGGTTTTTGGGCACGAAACTCGGCAATTGGCGCCTGGCAATACCCTATCCCGCAGGATGCCTCTACGGAGACGGTAGATTGGCAAAAATATATTTCCATAAGCGAAGATCGGCAATTTGATCCTTTACGATTCTTTAGATGGCGAAATTACCAGGATTATGGGACGGGAATGGCCGGTGATCTTTTTGTACACCTGTTCTCCAGTTTGCATTTTATCACTAATTCTATAGGCCCTAATAAAATTGCTGCGACCGGTGGTTTGCGTTATTGGGAAGATGGCCGGGAAGTACCCGATGTACTTTTAGGGATGTTCGATTATCCAGATAGCAAACAACACCCTGCATTTAACCTTTCTTTACGTTGTAATTTTGTAGATGGCACCAGTGGTAGCACCTATCTAAAACTCGTGGGCAGTAAGGGCTCTATGGATGTGGAATGGGACCGCGTTACTTTAAAACGCAATGCCGGAGGTGAGAGTGATGATCCGTTTTTTGCTGAAAAAGCCAAAGAAGAATCAAGCCGGCCAGATCGAAAAAAGATGACTCCACCTTTAAAAACAATTTATGACGCCCAAGATGGTTATAAAGGAGCCCATTACGATCATTTTGCGAATTTCTTCACCGCCATTCGGGATAATGGATCAGTAGCAGAAGACCCCATTTTTGGATTTCGTGCAGCCGCTCCGGCTTTACTGTGCAACGAAAGCTATAAAAAGAATGAATTTATAGAATGGGATCCCAAAAACATGAAAATGGCCTAATCTTAAAAAAAGCAAGATGAAACCAGCATGATGCTAGATCCAAAAATGGGCAACGCAATGGAAATTAAAACCTGCAGCTATTTGCCCGGCTTGAAACCTAAAATATAAACAGATGAAAAAAACAGTAATATGCGTGCTATTGGCAATCTCCGTCATAGCCTGTAAAAATTCAAATAACAACAAAGAGCAAGCTGAGGAAGAAACAGTAGCTCAAGAAGATAGTAAAAGCGATACCGCCAATGGGGAATGGCAGTATTTGTTCGAAGGCACCAGCCTTGATGGCTGGAGAGGGTATGGCGAAGATAAATTACCTCCCGGCTGGGTGATAAAAAATAAGGAGCTCACTTATGATACCAAACTTGGTAAAGAAGAAGACTATAAGGGAGGCCGGGATATCATTTATGGAGCCGAAGAATTCGATAATTTTGAATTATACTTGGAGTGGAAACTTCCTAAAGGAGGAAACAGTGGCATTTTTTATCATATTAAAGAAGGCTATTCAAATCCATCAAAAGTGTCTCCGGAATATCAACTAATTGACGATGAAAATTACGAGGAAATCCATGATCTTGTTGGTTATAATAAAAGTCTTGGTCATACCGAGAACCTTTCAGAATTAAAACCACTTAACAAAACAGCCGCAGATTATTCCATGTACGCACCCGATTCGGGTAAGAAAAACTTAAACCCGGTTGGGGAATGGAATACCAGTAAAATCGTTTATACCCCAGAGCAGGTAGAACACTGGCTCAATGGGAAAAAAGTAGTTTCCTTTAACCCCGAGTCTGAGGAATGGAACAAGAAAAAGAATTCTGGTAAATGGAAAGGCAGTCCGGATTACGGGAAGTTTAAGACCGGTTATATTGGTTTACAGGACCATGCGAGCCCTATTTGGTTTAGAAATATAAAAATTAGAAAATTATAAGTTTTATCCGCCCAAGAATAATTTGGGCGGATAATTATTTTAAAAACAAAAGATATTGATCTCTTAAATTTAAAAATATGAAAAAAATTAGCTTGGTTGCGATTTTACTTAGTATCGCATTTACCAGTTGTCAAACTGGAAAAAAACTTTTTAATGGTAAAAATCTCGACGGATGGAAGATTCACGGCACCGAAAAATGGTACGTAGAAGATGGCTTATTAATCTCTGAGAGTGGACCCGATAAAAAGTACGGTTATCTTGCCACTGAAGATAACTACAAAGATTATGAAATAAGCTTAGAGTTTAAACAAGAAGCCGATGGAAATAGTGGCGTATTTATAAGATCTGAAATTGATGGCATCAAAATAGCTGGATGGCAGGTAGAAGTAGCGCCCCCAAATCTTCACACTGGCGGTATTTATGAATCCTATGGCCGTGGATGGTTAATTAAGCCAGCCCCAAAAAAAGAAGATGTCCTTAAATATGGAGAATGGAATAAGTTAAAAATAAAGGTAAAAGGAGATAAAGTGACCACATGGTTAAACGGTGTGGAAATGGTAGAATTAACCGATGAAAAAATCGGGAAGGCCAATGGTAAAATAGCCTTGCAAATACACGATGGCGGAGGAATAAAAGTCTATTGGAGAAATATCAGATTAAAGAAAATTTGAATCCTTCAAGATGTTCCAATTTAAAGGTCTTTTTAGCCTTTTGTTGATAATAAAAAGGTTTTGTAATGAACAAAATAAAGAACAAACAAAAATTTGAAGCCATAGTAATCGGCACCGGGATAACCGGGGGCTGGGCTTCCAAAGAACTTTCTGAAGGCGGGCTCAATACGCTGGTACTTGAGCGCGGAAGAATGGTAAAGCATATAGAAGATTACCCCACGATGAATAAAGATCCCTGGGATTTCCAGAATCGGGGACAGGCTTCTTACGAAGAGCGGCAACATCAACTTAAACAGGCCCGCACTGGTTATACCACGGGCGAAGCCAGCAAACATTGGTTTGTAGATGATCTTGAGCATCCCTATAATGAAGAAAAACGTTTCGATTGGATTCGGGGGTATCACGTAGGCGGGAAATCCTTAATGTGGGCAAGGATGTCTTTTAGATGGAGCGAAATGGATTTTGAAGCCAACAAGAAAGATGGATATGGAGTAGATTGGCCCATCCGCTATAAAGACCTGGTTCCATGGTATGAAAAAGTAGAAAGTTACGTGGGTATAAGCGGGAAGAACGAAGAATTGCCGCAATTGCCAGATAGTATTTTTACTCCGGAAATGCCACTTAATTGTGTGGAACAGGAATTAAAGGAAGGGGTAGAAATCAATTATAACGATAGAAAAGTTATCAATTCTCGTGTAGCCAATCTTACCGACCCTAATGGAAGGGAAGGACGCGGACCGTGCCAGTATCGTAACCGCTGTATAAGAGGTTGTCCCTATGGCGCCTATTTTAGCAGTAACTCTTCTACACTTCCTGCTGCAGAACGAACTGGAAAAATAAGTTTACGACCGCATTCCATAGTTCATGAAATTATTTATGATGACAATTTAAAGCGGGCAATAGGGGTTAGGGTAATAGATGCCAAGACTAATGAGAAACTGGAATTCTATGCCGATGTTATCTTTTGCTGTGCCGGTGCTATTCCTTCAGCTTCTATTTTAATGCAATCCAGGTCCGATAGGTTTCCAAAAGGACTTGGCAATGATAGTGGAGAACTGGGGCATAATCTAATGGACCATCATTTTAAAGTAGGCGCTTCGGCAAGATCAGATAATCACGAGCAGGATTATTATAAAG
>JGI1221J11331_1000480_pt1 | contig 13221 bp, 16 predicted proteins | sample LakVidmifraction_4_FD_11331 | JGI IMG/M metagenome (IMG submission 11331) | reverse complement strand
CAAATAAATGAATCAATCACTGCAAAAGAAACTTTTCTTTTCAAACCCATGGATAGTTATAGGATGGGCGGCAGCGACAGAAAATCCAAAACGGCCGGACAAAACCACCCAGGCGGTGTTATCATAAATTATTTTGTGAAAAATGTGGAAGAGAAAGATACCATCAGCCTTTCTATTTATGAAAATTCAGGAAAACATATAAAAACATTTTCAACCAAACCAAATGAAGATCAAAATGAAGAAAAATTAAAAGTTGAAAAAGGTTCGAATCAATTTAATTGGGAAATGCAATATCCTGACGCCGAAAAAATAAAAGGCATGATTTTATGGTGGGCGTCACTAAAAGGCCCAAAGGCATTGCCGGGAGAGTACAAAGTAAAATTAAGCAAAAACGGAAAATCCATTTCTGAACAAAATTTCACCTTGTTAAAAGACCCAAGAAGCAACGCATCCAGGGAAGATTTGCAAGCACAGTTTGATTTTATCATTGAAATTCAGCAAAAATTAACTGAAATTCATAAAACCCTGAAGAACATCACTACAGTAAAAGAACAAGTTGAAAAATTAAAAAAATCAATTTCTGACAAAGAAAAAAACAAAGAAATTCTTGACTTGACAGATAAAATCGTGAAGGAATTAACTACACTCGAAAACAATTTATATCAAACAAAAAGTAAAAGCTCACAAGACCCACTTAACTTTCCAATCAAGTTAAATAATAAATTGGCACATTTAAATTCGCTAAGTTCAATCGGCGATTATAAACCAACCGACCAGTCTGTTGAATTTAAAAAAGAAATTACACTTATAATTGATGAGGAACTGGCTAAAATTTATGCGATTTTTGAAAATGATGTTAAAAATCTGAACAAAAAAGTTAAAGAGAGTGATATAGAACTAATCAATTTAAATTGAAAATAAAGAGGCTTAAAGCCTCTTTATTTTTTTATAAACTTATAATAACCTGCCATAAGCAATCCGTAAATAATTGACATAGTCAACTGAACTGTTAAAAATGGTAGCCATGTTTCTGCAGAAAAATATTCAGAAATCATCCCTGAAATTCCACTATTTTTAAACATTGAAATTATTATCTTCACAATGGTAATCACTACAAAAAATACCAATGCAAACCTTAGGGTTAATTTAAAAAACGAGTGGTTTTTATAATTATTCATTTATTTTAGTTTTTTGTTATTATGATGGCGGTCGTGATCCCGTTTTGTTTTTACCTCCATTTTCTTATCGAATGCAGCCTGTAAATCAATTCCCGTTTGATTTGCCAAACACAAAACCACAAAAACCACATCGGCCAATTCTTCACCCAAATCTTTTCCTTTATCGCTTTCCTTTTCACTTTGTTCACCATAACGCCTTGCAATTATTCGCGCTACTTCACCTACTTCTTCAGTTAATTGGGCCATATTGGTTAGTTCATTAAAATAACGGACTCCGTGTTCTTTTATCCAATTGTCAACAATTAGTTGTGCGTTTTTAATGTTCATAAAATAGTTATTTAATAGTTCTTCAAAGATATCATTTCTTTATATAAATATTTCAATCGATTTTTTATCATTTGAAATTATTTCACATAGCGTGTAATATTATTTAACTTAACACACTAATTAAGAAAAGATATTTAATGAGTAGCGATTTTTACACGAATTCAATTGTTCCTTATTCTGGAATAATTATAAAAATATGTAGGGCTTATACTGATTCACAAGAAGATTTTGAAGATTATTATCAGGAAGTTTGTTTGCAAGTTTGGAGAAGTAAAGACCAATTTAGGGGAGAATCTAAATGGTCTACTTGGGTTTACAGACTGTCTTTAAACATTTGTTTGACAATGATTAAGAAAAAAAATAACAACCGTCAACATACTGTTTCAGATTATAATGTTCCAGAATCGACCGAAGACAATCATGCTTTTTCAGATGAATTATTGAATTTATTATACAATGCTATTAAAAAATTATCTGAAATAGACAGAGCTGTAATTTTATTGTATTTAGAAGAAAGACCTTATAAAGAAATTGCTGAAATTATTGGTTCATCTCATAACAATATTGCTGTGCGAATTACTCGAATTAAAGAACGTTTGAAAAAAATATTAAATTAAAAATAAAAGAAATGGAAAAATCTATTGAAACAATTTGGAAAGATGGTTTTTTAAAAAACGATGCACTTGTAGCTCCAAAACTGAATAACCTATACAATCAAAAATCAAAAAATTTAATTGATAAATTTAAAAGAGCTTCAAAGACTGATAATTTAAGTATTATCCCAATTGCTCTAATATTTTTAGCTGTATTTAGCTACCGAGGTTTTATTTTGATAGGAATTTATGGGTCATCTTTAATGATTATTTTATTTTTTCTTAATAAAAAGCTATTAAAGTCACTAGATGAGATCAATATAAACACAAATAACCATCAGTATCTAATTGCTTACAAAAAAGCAATTAAAAATATAATTTCATTCACTACCAAGCTTTTAGGATTTGGATTACCCTTAGTAATTATCCCAACTTATTGGCTATTTTTTAAAGAAACTGAAATATCTCAAAAATTCTTTACTGAAACCCCCTTGCATTTTATATTACTTATTATAGTTAGTGTTGGACTATTATTATCTATACTTGGAATTTTAATCTATAAGTTGAGTACCAAAATTGTATATGGAGATTTAATAACAAAATTAGATGAAATGATTGCTGACATGGAAGAGTTAAACAACTAAAATACTAAAAAATAAATATTGAAAAGTTGTATAAATTAAACGCTATTTAAAAAATTTAAAAATTCATCTCTCGAAATTTCTTCTGCCCCTAAACTTGCCAAATGCTCGTTATAAACCTGGCAATCTATCAGTTTATAATTTTCTTTTTCCAATTTCTGTACCAAATAAATAAATGCTAATTTTGAGCTATTGCTTACCTTACTAAACATGCTTTCCCCGCAAAAAACATGCCCCAAATCAATACCGTACAAACCGCCAACCAACTCATCTTGTTTCCACACTTCAACCGATTTTGCTACACCCAATTGATATAAATTAATATAAGCTTGCTGCATTTCGTCGGTTATCCATGTTCCGCCTTGTTCTTCTCTGTAACTGTTTTTGCAGTTTGAAATTACTTCAAAAAAGTTTTCATTAAACGTTACTCTAAACTCATTTTTTCGAATGATCTGCTTCATGCTTTTCGAAATTTTCAAGTTTTTTGGGAACAAAACCATTCTCGGATTTGGGCTATACCAAATAATGGGTTCTCCCTGATTGTACCATGGAAAAATTCCGCTTTTATATGCAAGCAACAATCTTTCAGTCGATAAATCTCCTCCAATAGCCAACAAGCCATCTTTATTCGCCAAATTTACTTGAGGAAATATCAAATCTTTTGAAAGCAAATACATTATTTTTTTTTACAAATATAGACAAACAAAAAAAGAGAAAAACTGATGTTTTTCTCTTTTTTAACTATTGTGAAAATTTACTTAGAACGGTAAATCATCCGGTTCACTATCATCTACATCTGAAGTAGTTTCAAAATTCCCTGCGGGTGGCGGTGCAATTGGGTTTGCTCCTACAACTCCTTCAGGTTGTGCCGCTTCTATTCTCCATCCTTGAATTGAGTTAAAATAAACAGCTTCTCCCTGAGGATTGATCCATTCTCTTCCTCTTAAATTGATGGATATTTTAACGTCTTGGTCAACTTGGTAATTATTTAATAAATCACATTTATCTTGTACAAATTCAACCAACAACATTTGCGGATATTGATCATTTGTTGTTATTACCATTTCTCTTTTTCTGAAACCGCTTGCACCGAAGGTTTTAGGTTCATCAATTTTTTTAATTTTTCCTGTAATTTCCATATTTAAAATTATTTCATTAAAAGTACTTTCCAAGCACTTAACACTTTGTTTTTTTCTAAAAGCGCTTTCGCAAATGTATGTTTTTTCACCGTACTAATTCCAACATATTCCAAATGTTCTTTAGCAAACTTATCAACATCCGCTTCAGATGGAATCACTTCCACATTGGCTAACATGCCTAAATCGTTTCCAGTTAATATTCCGCTTTTCCTTATTTCGGAAGGAATGGCATCGACCCCAATTCCCAGCGTTGACAATGGTTTGGGTATTTTAAAAAAACCTTCTCGTGCACGGGAATACAGACTTCCACCGGCTCTTGCCACTAAATCTAATTTGTATTGATCAATGACGCCGTCTTTATCTAAATATTCTTTTTTGATGTGCAATTTCACCACTTCACAAATGATTAAATTTCCAGCTCCACCTTCATTCCCAAGTTCTACTATTTCTTTAACCCTGCACTCAAATTGTATTGGTGATTCACCAACCCTGAACGGTTTTACTTTTTCAGAAGAAAGCATGGTAAAACCTGCCTTTAAAAACTCATTTACACCTTCCGGATATTCACTGCTCGCCAACGACATTTGATGAACAATATCATAATTTACGACGTTAATAACCACTTCTTTGGTTACTTTAACATTTTCCAAAGTGTGTTTTGTGGTATTTCCTCTTACACGTCGCGCAGGTGAAAATATTAAAATGGGTGGATTTGCGCTAAAAACATTAAAAAAACTAAAAGGCGATAAATTTGGGTTTCCATGTGCGTCAAGCGTGCTTGCAAAAGCAATTGGACGCGGCGCTATGGCACTTTGTAAATATTCCTGCAACTTTACTGTTGAAATGTCTTTCGGTTCTATACTTAGCATTATTTGATTTTTAACAAATATAAATATTTCATCCCTAAAATAATATAGAATTTATTTTTAAGTTATAGTAACTTATACTTTATATTTGATTATGGCTTCACAAAAGAATACTCAGATAATCCGTTGGACAGTAATCTTGTCTTCATTTATCATTGTTGCCCTTATTCTTTGGAATACTTATGATTTTTTTCAAAAATTTAAACACGAAGAACGCGCCAAAATGGAAATTTTGGCAAAAGCCTATGAACGCTTCAGCAGCGCCAGTTTAAATACAGATATTTCGCTTGAAGCTAAAATTATTGGCAACAACCACAATATTCCAATGATTATTACGAATGAAAAAGACAGTATCACCGAATGGGCAAATTTAGATTCTGTTAAAGTAAAAAAGAAAAATTATTTGGCAAAACAGCTTTTTATTATGAAAAGCCAAAACAAACCTATAAATGTTAGTTATAAGGGAGAAAGCCTAAAGCAATATATCTTTTACCGTGATTCGGATTTGTTGACCAAACTAAAGTATTATCCCATTGCTTTAATTCTTATTTTATTTTTATTTGCCAGCGTTATTTATTTGTTTTTTAAATCCAATAAAGTGGCAGAACAAAACAAACTATGGACTGGAATGGCTAAAGAAACCGCCCATCAAATTGGCACACCATTATCGTCGTTACTGGGTTGGATTGAAATTTTACGATTGGAAAATACCAATGAAAATACCATAAAAGAAATTGAAAATGATGTACACAGGTTAAACACTATTGCGGAACGATTTTCAAAAATTGGTTCCATTCCTGAATTGAAAGAACAAAACGTTGTTGCCCCAACCAGTGCTTCATTTGAATATCTAAAATTAAGAAGTTCAAAACAGGTTGTTTTCAAATTTGAATCCTCGAAAGATGCAATTTATGCCAGAACAAATCTGCAGCTATTTAGTTGGGTTATCGAAAATTTGGTAAAAAACGCCATTGATGCTATGGAAGGAAAAGGAAAAATAGCACTGGCAATAACAGAAAACGAAAAAAATGTGACCATCACCATTACTGACACCGGCAAAGGAATTCCAAAACATTTACAGCATGAAATTTTCACTCCCGGTTTTACCACTAAAAAACGAGGCTGGGGATTGGGATTGTCACTCGCCAAAAGAATTATTGAAGACTATCACAATGGTAAAATTACCGTTTTAAAATCAGAAATAGGAAAAGGAACAACTTTTGCAATTACACTAAAAAAATAATTTACAAATTAATTGGTACTAAAAAATATATAAATCAGTTGAATTATTAATTAAATCCTATTTGTAAAAAAGACTTACTTTTTTTCTAAACTATTGCTTTTAGATCTTTGCTTTTTTTAACAAATCTATGTGATAGAATCGCGCACTACATAAAAAAATCAGACCTCATAAAAATTGAAGTCTGACCTTTTAATACCTGCTTTTCACCAATCTTTCTTAGGTTAATTTAGGTGAAATTTTGTGCTGTTTACATTTTCTAAACTCCCAATACAAAAAATCCTTCTTTTTGCTTTTTTAAATTGTAAGTAAAGGCGTTTTTAACAAATTCCAGACCTTCAGGAAGTGATTCTCTTGAAATACCGAAGTGTGTCAAAGCAAAATCACACAAAACTATAGTAGCACCTGAAGCTTTTGCCATATCAACTAACTTTTGTCCTGTCTCCTTATCTGCAAATTGTTTCACAGCTTCGCCATAGACAACAACTTCAAATTTTCCAAAATTTTCACCATCTTCAACCATCAATTCTGCAGAAGTCATAATCATAACTGGCAAATAGCCAGGAACTCCTGTAGTCATAATGTAATTATTCACCTTATTATTGATATTATTTTCAACAGGGTTATTTTCATACATAGGTTGCGCTGTTTGACCTAAAAGCATAAATGAAACTAGTAAAATTAAAATTCTCATCTTTATTAAATTTTTAAATGTTATACAGATGCAAAATTACATGAACTGTTAAATAATTATTGTGACGTACGTCACCATGTCAAACTAATAACAGCATGCTTTTTTATACTGATAACAAAAAAATATCGGAGTTTTAAAACCCCGATATTTTCTATTTACACACTTGGCAGGATGCTACCTTTTTAATAGATATCTTGACTTAGATTACAATGTTCTTATTATTTTAATAATTCCTCGTTCAAGTATTATGAAATTCTCTTTTTCAAGTTGTTTTAAGAGTCTAGAAATAACTTCTCTTGCTGTACCTATTTCTTTAGCTAAAATTTGATGCGTAATCTTAATTTCATCACCTTGTTTGAGTTGGTGTTCTTTTAACTTATTTAACAAACGTAAATCAACTTGTTTAAAGGCAATAGCATCAATTAAGCCTAATAATTCATCAAACCGTTCATAATAATGATTATAAACATATTGTTTCCATGAACTGTATTTTTCCATCCATAATTTAACTTTGTTGGCAGGAATCATCACTAATTTTGAAGTTTTCTCTACATATGCTTCGGCACTACATTGTTTGTCATTTAAGCAAGCTGTTATGGAAAGGATACAACTTTCACCTGGGTTTATTTGATACAAAGTAATTTCTTTACCAGATTCATCGGTTTTACGAACCTTAATAGTTCCTTCAAGAAGTATTGGAATTTCTTTCACATAGCTATTCTCCATTAAAACTACACTGTTTGTTTTCATTTCAACAATTGGTAGTAATGCAATTTCATCTTTTAATTCTTTCTCAAAAGTCGTTTCAATTGATTTCATTATAATGCAATTTCATCTTTTAATTCTTTCTCAAAGGTCGTTTCAATTGATTTCATTAAAATGTATTTTATTTATTAAGCTAATAGAAAATGTTTAATCTTCAATTACAATTAACAATTTATATATTTTCAGAAATCTCTTTGGCTATTGCTTCAAATTCCGCAGGAAGCAATTTTACTTTATGCATAAACTGAATATCCTGCATTGCTTCTAAAGGAATTAAATGCACATGAACATGAGGTACTTCTAATCCGACAACAGCCATCCCAATACGTTTGCATGGAATTGTTTTTTCCAATGCAATGGCAATTTTTCTGGAAAAACTCATTAAGCCATTATAGGTTTCTTCATCCAGTTCAAAAAGCTTGTTGGCTTCTTTTTTTGGCACCACCAACGTATGACCTTTTGCATTAGGGTTTACATCTAAAAAAGCATAAAAATTGTCGTTTTCGGCAACTTTATAAGATGGAATTTCACCATTAATTATTTTTGTGAATAATGTGCTCATGGTTATATTTTTACTCAAAATTAATAAACCCTTTTCAATTTACAAACTGAAAAGGGCTTACAATATTATTTCAAAAAAATTATCCTCTGGTAATTTCCAAAATCTCAAATTCCATAACGCCGCTTGGCACTTGAATTTCAGTAATATCTCCAACTTTTTTACCCAACAATCCTTTCCCTATCGGTGAATTTACCGATAGTTTCCCCTCTTTAAGATTCGTTTCAGAATCAGCCACCAAAGTATATTTAAATTCCACTTTAGAAGCTGTATTTTTTAATTTGACAGTTGAATGAATCAATACTTTTGAAGTATCCAATAAAGATTCATCAACTATTCTTGCATTTGAAAGTACTTCTTTCAATTTGGCGATTTTTAATTCCAACATGGATTGTTCCTCTTTTGCGGCGTGGTATTCTGCATTTTCACTTAAGTCACCTTTATCCCTCGCTTCAGCAATATCATTACTTATTCTTGTACGTTCAACACGCTCAAAAAACTCCAACTCATCCTTTAATTTTCTCAACCCTTCTTGGGTATAATACGAAATATTACTCATAACTTACTTTTTAATAAATACAAAAATCTCAAAACTGGAAGCCCAGCATGAGATTTAATACAAATATACAAAATATTTGTAAATTGCAATCGTTTACCAACAAACTTGATGTGATAACTATGAATAAGCTATTTATATTGTTAGTACTTGCCGTATTTTTTTCCTGTGAAAAGAATGAATTGAATGATTGTTTTGGAAAAGTAATTTTTAGTGCTGAATTATATTTAAACAATCCTGAATTTTTTGAACTTGAAAATGGTAGGGGTTGGGTTATAACTCCTAAAAAAGGCAGAAACTTGCTACTTTTAAAAAAGGGTATTAGTAATCCAACATATAAAGCATTTGATTTAGAATGTCCTAATCACGATTGTACTACTCCAATGATATTTGACGGCAGCCTAAAAATGAAATGTTCATGTGACCAAAGTGAATATAGTATTATTAATGGATCACCACAAAACAATGGAGCAAACTGCTTTGCTTACGAATATAATGCAAGACTTTCAAATAAGTCAACTTTAATTATTACCAATTTTTAAATTTTTACGGCTAAATAGCATATAAAACAGCAAACCTATTAAAATAATATTTTGGGGGTTCCCGCCGAAAAGGCGGTCGTGCTTTTCGTTGCAAACTTTTTTTCGGGCAAAACCTCAAAAAAGGTTTTTCACTTCAAACATGGTTCACTGAACTCCTATGAAAATAAAATGGGGTGAAGTACTCACTAACCCAATAATTGCCTAATCAGTATTAATTTTGATTTAAACTTTATTAAATTGTTGCAATTATTAAAATTTAGCAATCTTTATTAAAAACAGATTGGTATTTTTGTGGCAAACCTATAAAAGTGAAAAATTATTTCTCATCAAATTTCAGATTAGGGGTTTTGGGGGGCGGACAGTTAGGAAAAATGTTGCTTGCCGAAACTCAAAAATTCGATATTTACACCTCCATTTTAGATTCCTCAAACGAAGCGCCTTGTGCACAAATTTGCAATGAATTTCATCAAGGCAGTCTCATGGATTTTGACACGGTTTACAATTTTGGAAAAAAAGTAGACTTATTAACTATTGAAATTGAACACGTAAATATTGAGGCACTTATAAAATTAGAAAAAGAAGGCTTAGAAATTTTTCCACAGCCAAGCGTTTTACAAATTATTCAACACAAAGGAAAACAAAAAGATTTTTTTGTCAGAAATAATATCCCAACATCAAAACATAAAATATTTTCATCTGTAAAGGCCCTGAAAAATGAGTCCTTAACATTTCCATTTGTATGGAAATCAGCCCAATTTGGATACGACGGAACCGGCGTTAAAATGGTTAGAAATCAAAATGATATTGATTTATTACCTGAAAACGAGTGCATTGTTGAAGAATTAATTCCCTTTAAAAATGAATTGGCAGTCATTGTAGCAAGAAATAAAAACGGAGAAATAAAAACGTACCCTGTTGTTGAAATGGAGTTTCATCCTGAAGCAAACCAGGTTGAGTATGTCATTTGTCCGGCCAGAATTTCTGATGAAGTCGCTGAAAAAGCAAAAAACATCGCTTTAAAAGTAGCAAAGGCTTTTGAACATGTTGGCTTATTAGCCGTTGAAATGTTTCAAACTGAAAATGATGAAATTTTAGTAAATGAAGTTGCGCCCAGAACACACAATAGCGGGCATTACAGCATTGAAGCATCATACACAAATCAGTTTGAACAACATTTGCGCAGCATTTTAAATCTCCCTTTGGGAAATACCGATAGTAAAGTTGCGGGAATTATGGTAAATTTGGTTGGCGAAGAAGGTTTTTCGGGCGATGTTATTTATGAAAATATAGAAGAAATTCTTAAGATGAAGGGGGTAACACCCCATATTTACGGTAAAAAACAAACTCGACCTTTTAGAAAAATGGGTCATGTGACCATTGTAAACAATAATTTAACTGAAGCCCGTAAAATAGCGGAAGAAGTTAAAAATACGATAAAGGTAATCAGTAAAATAAAAGCAGTATGAGCAAAGTAGGAATTATTATGGGAAGCAGTTCAGACCTTCCAATTATGCAACAAGCTATCACTATTTTACAAAGTTTTGATATTGAAACTGAAGTGGATATTGTATCTGCCCACCGAACTCCAGAAAAACTTTTTGACTACGCAAAAAATGCGCATACTCGGGGTATTTCAGTCATCATTGCCGGTGCCGGCGGTGCCGCGCATTTACCGGGAATGGTTGCTTCTATGAGTCCGTTACCCGTTATTGGTGTACCTATCAAATCAAGAAATTCTATTGACGGTTGGGATTCTGTACTTTCCATTCTTCAAATGCCAAGCGGTGTTCCTGTAGCAACCGTAGCATTAGACGGCGCTGAAAATGCAGGTGTTTTGGCTGCACAAATTATTGGCAGTTCAGACAAAAACATACTGAATAAAATTCTCCTTTTTAAAGAAGGATTAAAAGCTAAAGTTAATCAAGCTTCCGAAGACCTTAAAAACAAAAAGCTTTAAAGGTTAATTTTTAGGCCAACAATTCAACATTTTAAAAATTACATAATTTAATATGAGCAATCCATTATTAGATAAATTTAAAACGCCATTTTCAACGGCGCCATTTTCAAAAATAAAAAACCATCATTTTAAACCTGCATTTATTGAAGGAATTAAACTGGCGAAAGATGAAATTGATGCCATCGCAAACAACAATGCAGCTCCTACTTTTGAAAATACCCTTTTAGCATTAGAATTTGGGGATGAAAAACTGGATAGAATGTCAAGCGTCTTTTTTAATTTAAATTCTGCTGAAACCAATGATGAAATTCAAAAAATTGCCCAGGAAATTTCTCCAATGCTTTCTGAATTTTCAAATGATGTCCTATTAAATGAACAATTGTTTAAAAGGGTTAAGCAAATTTATGAGGGCAAAGACGCACTTAATTTAACGACAGAACAGGATATTTTATTGACCAATTCCTATAAAAGTTTTGTGCGAAACGGTGCAAATTTAAATGAGCATAATAAAACGGAACTTCGGAAAATTGATTCAGAACTTTCCAAATTAAAATTAACATTTGGTGAGCATGTCTTGGCCGAAACAAATGCTTTTGAACTTCATTTAACTGATAAAAATGATTTGAAAGGATTGCCCGAAAACACCATTGAAGCTGCGCAATTGACAGCGAAAGAAAAAGATAAGGAAGGCTATATTTTTACACTGGAATATCCGAGCTACATTCCATTTATGACGTATGCTGACAATAGAACTCTCAGAAAAAAAATGGCTATCGCTTTTGGAGAGAAAGCGTTCAAAAACAATGAAAATGACAACCAGGAAATTTTATTAAATATTTTAAAACTTCGAAATAAAAGGGCAAATTTATTGGGTTATAAAACACATTCACACTTTGTTTTGGAAGAACGAATGGCCGAAAACCCCAAAATCGTAAATGATTTTTTAGAAGACCTGCTGATAAAAGCAAAACCCGCCGCTGAAGAAGAATTTAAAAAACTGTCGGATTTCGCAAAAAGAGACGGTATTAAAAAACTTCAAAAATGGGATAGTGCCTATTATTCGGAAAAATTAAAAAAAGAACTTTTTGATTTGGAGGAAGAACAGTTAAAACCCTATTTCAAATTGCAAAATGTTATTGAAGGGGTGTTTGGGGTAGCCAACAAATTATACGACTTGGTTTTTGAAGAAATTTATACTGTTGCCAAATACCATGAGGATGTTAAAACCTTTAAAGTAACGGATACTTCCGGTAATTATATTGCGATACTGTATGCCGATTTTTTCCCTAGAAAAGGAAAACGTGATGGCGCCTGGATGACTTCATTTAAAGGCCAGTGGATAAAAGATGGAGAAAACTCAAGACCGCACATTTCAATTGTTTGCAATTTTACCAAACCTACGAAAACGAAACCTTCCTTATTGACTTTTAATGAAGTGACCACTTTGTTTCATGAGTTTGGGCATGCATTGCACGGAATGTTGGCAAACACAAACTATCCAAGTTTATCGGGTACAAACGTTTATTGGGATTTTGTTGAGCTTCCAAGCCAATTGTTAGAAAATTGGTGTTACGAAAAAGAAGCATTGAACCTGTTTGCAAAACACTTTGAAACAAATGAGCCAATTCCGATGGAATTGATTGATAAAATTAAAAAAGCATCTAATTTTTTAGAAGGCATGCAGACTTTACGTCAGTTGAGTTTAGGAATTTTAGACATGAATTATCATTCGACAGATCCTTTAGAGATAAAAAATGTGAAGGAGTTTGAAACCTTATCTTTTAAAAACACCCAATTATTTCCTGAAATCAAAGAGAACTGTATGAGCACTTCTTTTTCGCATATTTTTCAGGGTGGATATTCGTCAGGATATTACTCTTACAAATGGGCTGAAGTATTAGATGCAGACGCTTTTGCCTTGTTTTTGGAAAATGGAATTTTTGATAAAGCTACCTCACAAAAATTTAAAGACAATGTGCTGTCAAAAGGTGGTACGGATAATCCTATGAAATTGTATGTCAATTTTAGAGGTAAAAAACCAAATAATACGGCCTTATTAAAAAGAGCCGGACTGCTGAAATAACTTAAATCGGGTAACCAACCTATAAATAAAAACATCGCATTTTTTTAAAATGCGCTGTTTTTTATTTTAATATTTAATAAA
>JGI1221J11331_1000476_pt1 | contig 13267 bp, 10 predicted proteins | sample LakVidmifraction_4_FD_11331 | JGI IMG/M metagenome (IMG submission 11331) | reverse complement strand
GCTTCTTTAAAAACTTCTTGTGGTAAAATGCAGGGCCCTGCGCTAAAGTTATGTTTTTTCATCTCTATAATATTTATTGGNCTTTTTATAGCTGTAGCTTTAAAAGGCTTGACCTATGCGAATGAATCGAGTTAGTTTAAAGTTGTTCTAAAAATTTTAAAGTATCTACACCATCGGCATAATCCCATAGTTTGGGAGTTTGTGTCTCCCCAAATTTAACTTCGGAAGTCTGGCTTACTACACATTGTAATTTATCTTCTTGTTGCTGAAGTTTTTCATTCAACTCCTTTTCATCTTTATACTCTTCATAGAATAAGCTCGCGATAGGAGAGCCGAAACTCTCATCTTTTTTTAGAATGAGGAATCCGTTTTCCAGTAATTTAAACTCGCTCATTAAATACACCGCTTTATTATAGTCATAATTGTTAGCGTATTTGGCAGAATTCAATAAGTGTTTCCAGGGAAAAATAGCTTTAAAAAAAGATTCAAAATTATAATTTTCCGGAACATAAAGTTTTGAAACATTTCTGCACCCCAATCCAAAATATCTAAAAATATCTTCCCCCAGCGCTTCGAGTTCCCTGGGGGTTTCTTCTCCGGAAAGCACCGCGACAGAATTACGGTTTTTCCTGATTATATTTGGTTTTTTGGAGAAATAATACTCAAAGTACCTGGCGGTATTATCGCTTCCCGTGGCAATTACCGCGTCAAAATGACTTAATCTCTCTTCCGTAAATTGTATCCTGTTTTCAAATTCGGGAGCAATCTCCATCAGATAAGCAGCAATAACAGGCAGTAATTGCCTGTCGTTAGAAGATTGTTTTACCAATACCTTGTGACCGGAAATCAATACCGATAGAAAATCGTGGAAACCTACCAGGGGAATATTCCCCGCCATGATTATGGCTACTGTTTTTGGTGTTTTGGGTTCTAAATTATAAGCTTTCAGCCACTTATCTAAATTGGGTTTAGTTAAGGCTTTGCTCCACTGCTGAAGGGAGAAAATCACGTTTTCACGGGTAAACCATCCGTTATAATGGATAGCCTGATCTATTTTTTGATTTAACTCGTTATAAAAAACCTGATTCTGAGCCGTGTTTTTTGTTGAATCCCTATTTTCCAGGTCAAATTCACCGAGGAAGTGTCCCAGTTTTACAAAATATGATTTTCTTTCTTCGATTGTCATTTCCATATTTGGTTATGATAGCCAATGGCTTTAAATTTGTAACGCGAAATTAAAACTTAAGGCGGCAAACTCCTAAAAAACACAGGAAATACCCGATAAGTTTTTGATTAAATTAACTTAGAGCTTGTTTAAAGTCAATTCAAACGGATTTTCAAAGAGTTTGTGGTTCTGGCGAAGTATAAAATTTGTTGAATATCGAGATATTCAACAGTTATAGACAAAGCCATGATTCACAATCCCGATAATTATAGGAGGAAATCAGAAAGAAGTCAGTTTAAATAAGCTCGTCTAAAGAATAAAGATATGGCTATTGTTATAACAGATGAATGCATAAACTGTGGCGCCTGTGAGCCCGAATGCCCAAATACAGCAATATATGAAGGTGCCGACGATTGGCGTTATGCAGATGGTACCGACCTGGAAGGAAGTGTAGTACTACCCAACGGAAAAAATGTTGATGCCAATGAGTCTCAGGAACCCTTGAGTGACGAGATTTATTACATTGCTCCAGATAAATGTACCGAATGTCAAGGCTTTCACGACGAGCCCCAATGTGCTGCTGTATGTCCTGTGGATTGCTGCGTGCCAGATGATGAACATGTAGAGAGCGAAGAAAAATTACTGGAAAAACAAAAGTTTATGCATAATGATGCGTAAAATATTCCTTGATGTTCTGCTAAAATAAGAATGTTTAGGTTTTTCTGAAATATGTTACAAACATTAAACTATTTCTGAAGAAATTTGTAAAAGCTTAAATTCTTGTTGCTACATCATCTTTTATCATTTTAAGAAAATTAGAGATCCCGTTTCTGTAGAAATGGGATCTTTTGTCTAAAATAATTTGGACTTGCTTTTTTAGGAAATTTGGCTATCTTCTCAAGGTAGAATTGTGTAACGATTTCTAAGTGAGATTTGATCACGTCCCGATAGCTATCGGGAGTTTCGAGGCTTGCATCGAAAATGTTTTAATTCTTTTTCAACCCAATACCTCGTGGGCTTGACCCTAAGGTCTTTTACTCAAATAAAACGAATAAAACCCTTGACAATAAATTTTCAAAAATTCAAAAAGAGAGCGCTATTTGAGACCGAAAACAAGTTTCAAAATTTAGTTAACAGTTATAGTGAAATCTTTGTTAATTAAAAGTTCCCTTAGCTGTTTAAACTTTTTAGGGGATACCTTATATTAGCACCACAACTCCATGAACCACTTATGAGCCAGGAAACAAAGTACACCGAAGATAATATACGGTCTTTAGACTGGAAAGAACATATTAGAATGCGTCCCGGGATGTATATTGGGAAGCTGGGTGATGGATCTAGCGCCGATGACGGGATTTATGTTTTACTCAAGGAAGTACTGGATAACAGTATTGATGAGTTTGTGATGGGCTCTGGGAAAACCATTGATATCTCGGTGCAAAACCAAAGGGTAATTGTTCGCGATTATGGTCGGGGTATTCCACTGGGGAAAGTTGTAGATGTGGTTTCCAAAATGAATACCGGAGGAAAATATGATTCCCGAGCTTTTAAAAAATCTGTGGGTCTAAATGGCGTGGGTACCAAAGCCGTTAACGCCCTTTCTTCTTATTTTAGAGTAGAATCTTCCCGTGACAACAAATCGCACGCAGCCGAATTTGAACAGGGCGTTTTGAAAGAAGAAGAACACCTTGAGGAAACTTCCCGTCGCCGCGGAACTAAAATCACGTTTGTCCCTGATGAGGTGATTTTTAAGAATTTTAAATTCAGAAATGAATATATAGAGAAAATGCTTAAAAACTATGTGTACCTCAATCCGGGGTTGACCATAGTTTTTAACGGCGAAAAATTTTATTCAGAAAACGGACTTAAAGATTTATTAAAAGATAGTATTCTTGAAGATGAGCGTCTTTATAAGATTATCCATATGCGAGGTGACGATATTGAAGTTGCCTTAACGCACAGCACCACACAGTATAGTGAAGAATATCACTCTTTTGTAAATGGGCAAAATACTTCCCAGGGGGGGATCCACCTCTCTGCTTTTCGGGAAGCTATTGTAAAAACAATTAGGGAATTCTACGGAAAAAATTATGATGCCAGCGATATAAGAAAATCTATAGTTTCGGCGCTTAGTATCAAGGTAATGGAACCAATTTTTGAAAGTCAGACAAAAACCAAACTTGGTTCTACAGATATGGGGGGCGAAATGCCTACGGTGCGTACTTATATCAACGATTTCTTAAAAACCCAGTTGGATAATTACCTGCACAAAAACCCGGAAACATCCGAGCAACTGCAGCGAAAAATATTACAGGCCGAACGGGAACGGAAAGATCTTTCGGGCATAAGGAAATTAGCGAAAGACCGGGCCAAGAAAGCCAGTTTACACAATAAAAAACTGCGAGATTGTAGAATTCACTTGGGAGACAGTAAGAAAGAACGCTACCTGGAATCTACATTGTTTATTACAGAAGGGGACTCGGCGAGTGGTTCTATTACCAAATCTCGTGATGTGAATACCCAGGCCGTTTTCAGTTTAAAAGGGAAGCCCTTAAATAGTTATGGCTTGAGCAAGAAAATCGTTTACGAAAACGAGGAATTCAATTTATTACAATCTGCGTTGAATATTGAAGAATCCCTGGAAGACCTTAGGTACAACAATATTGTGATCGCAACCGATGCCGATGTAGATGGGATGCACATTCGGTTGTTGCTCATCACCTTTTTTCTTCAGTTTTTCCCTGAATTAATAAAAGAAAATCATTTATATATTTTACAAACCCCTTTATTTAGAGTGCGAAATAAAAAAGAAACCATTTATTGTTATAGCGAAAAAGAGCGAAGGGATGCGGTTAACAAATTAACCGGAAAAGCAGAAATTACCCGATTTAAAGGACTTGGAGAAATTTCTCCAGATGAATTTAAACATTTTATTGGCGATAATATTAGATTAGATCCGGTTATGCTGGACAAAGAAATGTCTATAGATGAAATGCTTAGTTTCTATATGGGGAAAAACACTCCAAATAGACAAGAATTTATTATTGACAATCTTAAAGTAGAGCTCGACCTTATCGAAGAATTAGGATTATGAAATGTTCCAATAAAAACGAAGTAAAAATAGTTCCTTCTATTTACATTGTGTTGGTGGCCATCTTTGTCACCAATATTTTTGTAAATATAGAATTGATGAGTAGTGATGAACCTATAAGCTTCAGTCATTATTTACCAAATATCGTGGTGATTTTACTTGGTATTTATGTGCATAAAATTGGAGTATCCTTTGATTTTGATAGTGATGGGGAAACCTTAAACTTAAAAAATAATGGGGTATTCTTTTCAAAGTTTATGGAATACAGAGTAAAAAAAGCGGAATTTCCGAAAAGAAAATTGGCGAAATTCAGGTTTCATTATTATTTTTTTTATTCCGCAGTAAGCATTTATATTAGCTCTCGTCGCAGGCGAGGTTATAAAAAATACACATTTAACACTACTTTTCTCAATGCTAAAAAGAAGCGTGGTATGGTCGCTTCTTTGCAGAAAATAGTAGAGAATCAAGATCATCAGGGCAAGCGCACGAGTGACGAAGCAGAAAATAATTTTAGAAATCGAGGCAAACCTCGAGGTATTAAACCCACTGGTGGGAATAAAAAAACTACAGCTTAATGGAAGAAAACCAGGAAGAAGCTAACCAAGAAGAAGCAGCTAACCAGGAACATATAGAACAACCTAAAGAAGAGCTTATAAGGGTAACCGGGATGTACAAAGACTGGTTTCTAGATTATGCTTCTTATGTGATTTTGGAGCGCGCGGTACCGGCCATGGAAGATGGTTTTAAGCCGGTGCAACGCCGAATAATGCATTCCATGAAAGATCTTGATGATGGCCGTTATAGTAAGGTAGCGAACATTGTTGGCCATACCATGCAATATCACCCGCACGGGGATGCCAGTATTGGAGATGCTATGGTGCAAATGGGCCAAAAGGAATTGCTTATAGATACCCAGGGTAACTGGGGAAATATCCTTACGGGAGATCGCTCTGCGGCGCCCAGGTATATTGAAGCCCGCATATCTAAGTTTGGTTTAGAAGTTCTTTACAATCCGAAGTTAACAGAATGGCAATTATCCTACGACGGAAGGAAAAAGGAACCGGTAAACCTGCCGGTGAAATTCCCGCTGCTTTTGGCGCAGGGAGCCGAAGGGATTGCCGTAGGCTTGAGCACGCGTGTACTTCCGCATAATTTTAATGAATTAATAGATGCTTCCATTAAGCATCTAAATGGTAAGAAATTTCAACTTTTTCCCGATTTCCCAACCGGTGGAATAGCCGATATCTCCAATTATAACGACGGAAAACGCGGTGGAAGGGTGCGGGTACGCGCCAGGATTAGTCAGTATGACAAAAATATTTTGACCATTACCGAAATTCCTTATGGAACAACTACCAGCAGTCTTATAGATTCTATTCTAAAGGCGAATGATAAAGGAAAGATTAAGATTAAGAAAATTGAGGATAATACTGCGGCTGAGGTTGAAATTTTAATTCATTTGCCCAATAGCATCTCGCCAGATAAGACCATAGATGCGCTTTATGCCTTTACTTACTGCGAAAATTCTATCGCGCCTTTGGGTTGTGTAATTATAGATAATAAACCTATCTTTTTGGGAGTTTCAGAAATTTTAAGAAGCTCTACAGACCATACCTTACATTTACTGAAAAGGGAATTAGAAATTACCCTGGATGAATTGGAAGAGCAATGGCATTTTTCTTCTTTAGAAAGAATTTTTATTGAAAAGAGAATATACCGGGATATTGAAGAAGAAGAAACCTGGGACGGCGTGATAAATGCTATAGACCAGGGCTTAAAACCGCATATAAAACACCTGAAACGGGCAGTAACCCGGGAAGATATTACCCGACTTACCGAAATAAGGATCAAAAGAATTTCAAAATTCGATCTCGATAAGGCACAGCAAAAAATAGAGACGCTGGAAGATGAGATTGCCAAAGTGAAACATCACTTAGACCANCTGGTAGATTACGCNGTAAATTACTTTAAAAAATTAAAAAAAGANTACGGCCAGCAAAAAAATCGTAAAACTGAACTTCACATTTTTGATGATATTGAAGCCTCGAAAGTAGTGATAAGAAATTCCAAGCTTTATGTAAACCGAAAAGAAGGCTTTGTAGGTACGACGCTTAAAAAGAATGAATATGTAGCCGATTGTAGTGATATAGACGATATTATTTGTTTTACGGCAGATGGAAAAATGATGGTGACCAGGGTAGATACCAAAACTTTTATAGGAAAAGATATTATCCATGTAGCCATCTTTAAGAAAAAAGATAAACGTACTATTTATAATATGATTTATCGCGATGGCAAAGGTGGGGCGTCTTATTTAAAACGTTTTTCAGTAACATCGATAACCCGGGATCGCGAATACGACCTTGCCAAGGGTAAAAAAGATTCTAAGGTGCATTACTTTTCGGCAAACCCGAATGGGGAGGCAGAAGTGGTGACCGTACTCTTAAGACAGGTAGGGAGCATTAAAAAATTGAAATTTGATGTAGATTTTGCCGATATGCTTATTAAAGGCAGAAATGTAAAAGGAAATCTAGTTACCAAATACGCTGTAAAGAGGGTAGAACTTAAAGAAGAAGGAGTTTCTACCTTAAAACCGCGTAGAATATGGTTTGATGAAACGGTGAAACGCTTAAATGTAGATGAACGAGGAGAGCTTCTTGGAGAATTTAAGGGAGAAGATCGTATTTTAATTGTCACCCAGGATGCGATTGCCAAAACTATTGTCCCCGAACTCACCACCCGTTTTGATGAAGAAATGGTAGTTCTGGAAAAATGGATGCCCAAAAAACCAATTTCAGCAATTTATTGGGAGGCCGAAAAAGAACGGTTTTACGTGAAACGTTTTCTTATCGAAAATCCCGATAGAGAAGAGAAATTTATTAGCGACCATGAAAATTCTTATTTAGAGTTTATTTCTACCGATTTTTATCCCCAGGCAGAAATTGTTTTTTCCAAAATAAGAGGGAAAGAGCAGCGCGAAAGTGAAGAAGTTAACCTTGAAGATTTTATTTCGGTGAAAGGGATTAAGGCTCTTGGAAATCAATTAACTGCAGAAAAAATTAAGCAAATAAATCCATTAGAGCCTTTACCTTATGAAGAGGAAGAAGAAGTGGCTGCAGAAGATATAGAAGTGGTAGAAGAGGAGTCGGTTTCTGAAGATAAAAACAAAATTAATATTGTGAGGAAAAAGGAAGACTCAGGATCTTCAGAAAATCAAACTAAATTATTCGACGAATAAATGGGCATTATAAAAGAGTTTAAGGAATTCGCAATTAAAGGCAATATGGTCGATATGGCCGTGGGGATTATTATTGGAACCGCTTTTAACGCCGTAGTAAATACACTGGTAAAAGAAGTGGTTTCCCCGCCTTTAAGCCTAATGACCGAAGGCATTAAATTTGCCGACAGAAAATGGATTTTACGGGAAGGTATAGCCGAAGCCGGAGGCATAAAAGAAGTACACGAAGTAGCTATTGGCTATGGGGCCTTACTGGAATCCCTAATCGATTTTTTAATTATAGGTTTCACTATTTTTATAGTAATCAGATTGATGAACCGGTTTAGAAATAAAGCTCAGGATCCTGAAGATAAGCGGGAAGTAACCCCAAAAGATATTGAACTTTTATCTAAGATGAACCATCTTATGGAGGAACAAAACCAACTACTTAAGGATACTATTTCCAGGAAATAGCTCCCTACGATTTAAACAAGAGCTCGCCCCAAAATTATTCATCGAAAGTTCGGGGATTGGTGGTGAGTGGCGAATAATTATTTCACCTTTTTAACCGAGCCTCGTTGCTTTTTAGGATCTCCCACCACGCCATATTCAAAAGTATAACCATCTTTGTTGGTGGTTAAAATCTTCATGTGAATGGCTTTTTCTTCGGCCATACTTTCCGGATTTAAATTCCGTAGAATATACTCACAGTTATTAATCCACCTAACCGAAGAAGTATCGGTATTTCCCTGGAATTTATCTATTTCTATAGAATCGTTTCTAACAAAGGTAGAAGTAGCCATTTCGCCGTTTATATAGGTTTTATACTCAAAAGTACCGGTTTTATAATCGGCACAATTTCGTTCGGGTTCATAACAACCGGTAAGTAAAAACACTAAAGATAGGGAGGCTAAAAGTTTCTTCATGGCAAAAGCTATTTGAGGATGCAAAATAAACCTATTTTAACCGGATTTTCAATTTTGAAAGGCCTCAAAAGTGCCATCTTCATAAAAAATAACAATTTTTGTGATAGGTTTCTGCTGCCCTTTGGGTAAGAAACCCGGCGTTTGCTTTTCTTCTGCGGAAGTAGGAAGATTTTGTAGCTTGGAAGAGTCTGAAACTTTTGATTCTTCAAGCTGCTTCTCCGGCTTTTCTGAAGGTGGAAAACTTCCTTTACCATTAAGCAACCAATATAATTCTACTTCCGGAAAAGACTTTACAATCTTCATCACAAAATCCAGACTGGGTTTATTTCTGCCAGATAGAATATGCGAAATAGAGGAGCGGCCAACTTCAATTTTATCGGAGAATGCCGCTGCCGATAATTCATAAAATTCTAAAATTTTATGCAGTCGTTTCGCAAAGTCTTCGGTGTTTACCATTGTAAATTTAATGCTAACAATTATCTATTTACAAATGTAACTAAAGCCGGGTTAGCGTGCAAATTACAAATGTAATTCATTTTATTCAATTGAATTTATACTTAATGTAAACAACTTTAAACTACTAAACAATAGATGTTTATGACTTTTGAATGATATGATAGGATATTTTCCATGCTGTAGCTTTCTATCTAAGCTAAGGTGTTTACACTTGTAACTTACAAAAACGAATTCAACTGTTTACATTTGTGAAATCATGAATGTTTACTTTTGTAAACATGAGGGAAGCAGATTTATTTAAACATCTTTTGGTTAATTATAGTGACTTTAAAAATGAGAAATTATCGGGCAGGTATATCCGGCAAGAAGATATTCAACCGCTACTGGAAAATTTAAAAGAGGATTTTGAATTTGAGCAAATAGGAAGCTCGGTTTTGGGAAAGCCAATTCATAGTATTCAACTGGGAAAAGGTGCTATTAAGATACTCGCCTGGTCGCAGATGCATGGTAATGAAGCTACCACCACCAAAGCGGTTTTTGATCTTTTAAATTATATAGAAGACAATAAAGGTGATTTCTTGGTAAGCTCAATCCTTGAACATTGCAAAATATGTATTATTCCTATGTTGAATCCCGATGGTGCCGAAGCTTATACTCGTGTAAATGCCAATAGGGTAGATTTAAATAGGGATGCTAAAGACCTGAAGGAGCCAGAAAGCAGGATTTTAAGAGAAAAATTTGAGGAATTTAAACCTGATTTTTGCTTAAACCTTCACGACCAAAGAACCATTTTTAGCGCTGGCTCAACAGAAGAACCGGCAGTTTTATCGTTTTTAACTCCTTCTATGGATACAGATCGGAAAATTTATCCTTCCAGAATTAAAAGCATGCAACTTATTGCGACGATAGCCGAAGATCTTAAAGATTTACTGCCAAATAGGATAGGAAGATACGATGATGCCTTTAATATTAATTGTGCCGGCGATACCTTTCAAAGTACTCAAACCCCGACTATCCTTTTTGAAGCCGGACATTTTCCCGGTGATTATGAAAGAGAAGAGACCCGAAAGTATGTTTTTATGGCTTTGTTATCAGTTTTAAGAGCTATTAGCAGCAAATCTTATAAAGAGATGGACTATAAGGAATATATGCGGATTCCAGAAAACAGAAAGCTGTTTTACGATGTAATTTACCGAAAAGCCAAAACGGAAGAAGGGATTAAAGATATAGCAATCCAATTTCAAGAAAAAATAGAAGATGGAAAATTTATTTTAGTTCCGGTTATAGATAAAATAGCGTCAATAATTAACAACTTTGGTCATAAAGAAATTCGAGCTGAGAAAAAAAATATTCGAGTGAATGGAGAAAATTATCTTCGCGAAAACGTTATAGTTAATAAAATAACGTTAAATGAGGTTATTTCGCCTTTTAAATCATAATAATTCTTTAAATAATTAGTAATTATTCAAGATTTTTGTATTAATTTTGAATTTCAAATAAAAAAGAAATTTAAAAAATGGCCAAGTTTAAATTAGACGAGACAGATCATCAGATTCTCGACATGTTGATTGAGAATACCAGGACTCCATTTACCGATATTGCGAAAAAATTATTGATTTCTGCAGGAACGGTTCATGTAAGAGTTAAAAAAATGGAAGAAGCAGGAATTATTAAAGGTTCTTCTTTAATCCTGGATTATAAGAAATTAGGATACGCTTTTATTGCTTATGTTGGCGTTTTTCTTAAAAATACTTCCCAAACAAAATTTGTTTTGGAGAGAATTAATGAAATCCCTTTTGTGACTGTAGCTCACGTTACTACCGGGAAATTCAATGTATTTTGTAAAGTGAGAGCCCGAAATACGCAACACGCTAAAGAAATTATCTTTCAGTTAGACGATATTGAAGGTGTTTACAGAACCGAAACCATGATCTCATTGGAGGAGAGCTTAAATGACAAAAAACGTTTAATGCATTCTATCTTTCAGGATATGTAAGCCGTATTAAACTTTTTATAAAAACCCTTTAGGCTTATGTGTTTAAAGGGTTTTTTTTATAACTTTAAATTTATACAATCAACTAAAATTACTTTATGCACAGAGAACCAAAATTAGAACGTTTCAACGAAAGTGTCTTATCGAAATACCAGGTTTATAACAGTATTTTTCTTACGCTACCTTTCGATGATATCAGTAAAACGGGATCCCTGCTGCCACTTTTTCAGGAAATATGTGAAGCAGGCTTTAAAGAGAACAAAAATCCCTCTGAAATTATTCAGGATTTCTTTAATAAGTACCAGGAAAACCCTTCCGAAGAACATCAAATAAGTTTACTTTTTAGGTTTATTCAATACATAGAAAGACAAGTGGTCTTGTTTGATGCCATAGAAGATGCTTCTTTTCCTATTGTAAATAATATGAATGGCCGCGGAACCTTGAGGAATGTAAAGGAAGAAGCCGAAGCCAAAAATAAAACCGAGGATCTTAAGGAATATCTTAAGCGTTTTAATGTGCGGCCAACTTTAACCGCCCATCCCACTCAGTTTTATCCAGGGACTGTATTGGGAATTATCACCGATTTGGATAAAGCGATACAAAAAAATGAGATAACCCCTATTAAAAAACTCCTCGCACAGCTTGGTAAAACTCCTTTTTTCAAAAAAGAAAAACCAACGCCTTATGATGAAGCGGTAAACCTTATTTGGTATTTTGAAAATGTATTTTATCAAAGTATCAGTAAAATGTATGGCTATATTCAACAGAATATTTTTGAAGGGGAAGATATTGGAAACCAAATTATCAATCTAGGTTTTTGGCCCGGCGGAGATCGGGATGGAAATCCGTTTGTGACTACAGAAATCACCCTAAAAGTAGCCCAACGCTTAAGAAGCACTATTTTACTTAATTATTACCGCGATATAAGAGCCCTTAAACGAAGGATTACTTTTAACGAAGTAGATGTGATTATTTCTGAAATAGAATCTGCTCTTTATGAAAGTGCGATTTCCAAATCTGGAAAAATCAAAATGTCGCTCGAAGACTTTAAGACAAAGCTTAATAAAATTAAAGACATCGTAGAAGAGAAGCACCAGGGCTTGTTTATTGAAGAGATAAACGATCTTCTCAATAAAGTGAATATTTTCGGGTATTATTTTGCAACTTTAGATATTCGTCAGGATTCTGGAAAGCATGCTGAAGTTCTGGACACGATCCTGGAAAAACAGCCCAATTTATTCCCTAAAAACTTCAAAAATTTATCTGATGCGGAGCAAATTGAAGCACTGGTAAATGCCGAGGGAAAAATAGACCCAGAAACTTATGAGGACGGAATAACAAAATCTACCCTTTCCTCAATATATGCAATGCAAGAAATTCAGCAGAAAAACGGGGAGAACGGAGCCAATCGATATATTATTAGTCATAGTGAAGTGCCACAAAGTATTTTAGAGCCTTTTGCATTCTTAAAATTATGTGGATGGAACGAGCCATCGGTAGATATTATTCCGCTTTTTGAAACCATACCCGATTTAAAAGTTTCACCAGATGTAATGGAGACTTTGTATAATAATCCAGTTTACCGTGGACATCTAAAACGACGTGGGAATAAACAAACCATTATGCTTGGTTTTAGTGACGGTACTAAAGATGGCGGTTATTTAATGGCCAACTGGAGTATTTATAAAGCTAAAGAAATGCTAACCGAAGTCTCCAGAAAACATGGAATTAAGGTAGTCTTTTTTGATGGTAGGGGAGGACCACCGGCACGTGGAGGTGGAAAAACGCATCAATTCTATGCTTCCCTTGGTGAAGATATAGAAAATGAGGAAATCCAGTTAACAGTGCAGGGGCAAACTATAAGCTCTAACTTTGGTACTCAGGATTCCTGTAGGTACAACCTAGAGCAATTGGTAAGTTCTGGTGTGTCTAACGAGATTTTTAGCGATGATAAAAACAAATTGTCGGGCGAAGACCGGGAGACGATGAATAAACTGGCTGAAGTTAGCTACGATACTTATACTAATTTTAAGCAACATGAGAAGTTTATCCCTTATTTGGAAAAAATGAGTACCTTAAAATACTATTCAAAAACCAATATTGGAAGTCGGCCCTCGAAAAGAAATAAATCGGCAGAACTAGATTTCTCTGCTTTAAGAGCTATTCCTTTTGTGGGGAGTTGGAGTCAATTAAAACAAAATGTACCCGGTTTTTACGGAGTAGGCACTGCTTTAAAGCATTTTGAAAAAGAGGGGGAGTTTGATAAAGTGAAACAACTTTACAAGAATTCGGTGTTTTTCAAGACATTACTTGAAAACTCGATGATGAGCCTTACCAAATCTTTCTTTGCCCTTACCGCTTATATGAAAAATGATGAGGAATTCGGGGAATTTTGGGAGATTATCCATGCTGAATATGA
>JGI1221J11331_1000474_pt1 | contig 13272 bp, 6 predicted proteins | sample LakVidmifraction_4_FD_11331 | JGI IMG/M metagenome (IMG submission 11331) | reverse complement strand
TGGAGCGGAATAACCTATCTATTTTGACGCACATTCACATCGTTAATCCCTCCCGTACTCGGGATCGGGACGCTTTAGCTAGCTACAGCTGCGTTTTTTGCCTCGTCATTGCACACAAAATAGCATCGTCAATTCTGGTCACTTTATTTCATCCCTAAGCGGTTTCAGATGGATAGAATTTAAATGAATAAATTAAATCCAGTTCTTTAAAAATTAAAACCCCAATCTTATCAAAGACTAGGGTTTTTACTTTCCAACCCATTAATAATCTAAGGCTGAGCTTAGAAAAATCGATTTTCCCGATACAATTTTTTGCAAAAATCACTCGAAATGACAATTTTCTTGCGCACTACTTTTTATATCTTCCGTTAACAATAATTATCTAAGCGCCGGATATTCTTCCGGGTTCACTTCATTAAAAATTCCATATATTTTTTCAAAAATATCTTCTACAGAGGGTTTGCTAAAATAGTCTCCATCGGTGCCGTAAGCAGGTCTGTGTTCTTTAGCCGTTAAAGTTTGCGGCTTGCTATCTAAATAACGCCAGGCATTTTGTTTGTTAAGAACCTGGTCTAAAATAAAAGCCGAAGCACCTCCGGGCACATCTTCATCTATAACCAATAATCTGCTGGTCTTTTCTACACTTTCTACAATTTCGTGATCCAGGTCAAAAGGTAACAGAGACTGTACGTCTATAATTTCAGCATTAATATTAAACTCTTCCAACTCTTCAGCTGCCTGTTGTACTAAACGTAGCGTTGAGCCGTAGGAAACCAGGGTGATATCCTTTCCTTCTCTTAAGGTTTCAACCTGGCCGATTGGCGTTTTAATTTCCCCTAAATTTGTAGGCATTTTCTCTTTTAATCGGTATCCGTTAAGACATTCTACCAATAAGCCCGGGGTATCTTGTTCTAATAATGTGTTATAAAATCCGGCGGCTTTGGTCATATCTCTTGGCACCAATACATACATGCCTCGCACCAGATTTAAAATTCCGCCCATTTGCGAACCACTATGCCAAATTCCTTCTAAACGGTGCCCACGAGTTCTAATAATTAATGGGGCTTTTTGTCTTCCTTTGGTACGGTACTGTAAAGTAGCAAGGTCGTCACTCATTCCCTGTATGGCATACATCACATAATCTAAGTATTGTATCTCTGCTATGGGGCGCAAGCCTCTCATGGCCATTCCAATTCCCTGGCCTAAAATTGTTGCTTCCCGTATCCCTACATCGGCTACGCGCAATTTCCCATATTTTTTCTGAAGTCCTTCCAGTCCCTGATTAACATCACCAATTTCCCCGGCATCTTCTCCAAAAATTAAAGCCTCTGGTTTATTGCTGAAGATTTGATCAAAATTGTCACGCAGAATAACTCTGGCATCAACTTCGGCTGAATCTTCATCATACTCAGGAAGTACTTCTGCCGGCAGGGAATTATTTTCACTGTAAAGATGGCTGCTGTAGTTTTCAATAGCAACTTCGCCAAAATCTTTTAGCCAGGTGAGCAGTTGTGATTTTTCTTCGGAATGTTCCCTGCGAATATGTCGCAGCGTTTTTCTTGCGATTACAGCCAGGTCTTTCTTTAAAGGCTCTTTAATACCTTTTAGTTTTTTTGCCAGGCCAATAACGGCTTCTTTTTCCTCAGTATTTTTTGCTAACTTAGAGAGCCTTGCAAGTAATTCTTTTTGCAGCTCCCTTGTAGGCTCCAGGTAGTTGTTCCAGGCATTTTTCTTACCTTCCCTTACTTCTGTTCTAATTTCTTTTTCAATCTTCTGCAGCTCTTCGTCGTCACTAATGTTGTTCTCAAGAATCCATTCCCTAAATTTTACATTACAATCATGCTCCCGTTCCCAGGATAGGCGTTGTTCATTCTTATAGCGTTCGTGAGAACCAGAGGTAGAATGCCCTTGTGGCTGGGTAAGTTCTACCACGTGAATAAGCACTGGGCAATGTTCTTCTCTGGAGATTTTAGCAGCCTTTTCGTAGGCTTCAACAAGCTTTACATAATTCCAACCACTTACCACGATTATTTCGTAGCCTTTATGTTCTTCATTGCGCTGAAATCCTTTAAGAACTTCAGAAATATTTTCTTTTGTGGTCTGGTATGCTGCGTGAACCGAAATCCCATATTCATCGTCCCAAACGCTCAAAACCATTGGCACCTGCATTACTCCACCGGCATTTAGGGTTTCCCAAAAATGACCTTCGCTGGTACTGGCATTCCCAATAGTACCCCAGGCGATCTCATTCCCGTTGTCTGAAAAATTCTTACCAGAAAGACCTTCTACGTTTCTATATATTTTTGAAGCCTGTGCCAGGCCCAACAACCTCGGCATTTGGCCTGCGGTAGGCGATATATCGGCACTGGAATTCTTTTGTTCCATCAGGTTTTTCCAGGAGCCATCTTCATTAAGACTATGGGTGGTAAAATGTCCGCCCATTTGTCTTCCGCCAGACATTGGTTCGTTTTCTAAATTGGTATCGGCATAGAGCCCAGCAAAGAAGTTTTCTATGCTAAATTGGTTTATGGCCATCATAAAAGTTTGGTCACGATAGTAACCAGACCTAAAGTCTCCGTTCTTAAAAGCTTTGGCCATGGCAAGCTGTGGGAGTTCTTTTCCATCTCCAAATATTCCAAATTTGGCTTTTCCGGTAAGGACTTCCCTTCTTCCCAAAAGGCTACATTCCCGGCTGGTCACGGCTATTTTATAATCTGCCAGAACTTCCACCTTGAAATCTTCAAATGAAATTGAGTCTTTAGTTTGTGTTTCGCTTTGCATGAACATAGTTTTGAATAATACAAATGTAACGAAAACTTAGATTATATACAATTCATTAAAAACTGAATATTTTAAGAAAAAAATAATATAAATTGGTTAAAATGCGTATTCTAGAACAAATAACTAAAAACATTAGACGAAACTGGGTTTTGTATAAATCAATTGAAGAATGCTAAGAATCAAATATCTTTTTAAATAGTGTTAATACCATCGTCTAGTGAAAAGCCTTATCAGTGTATTTAGGTCTAAGGAGACGATAAACCTTATTTTTTGGTCGTAGTTGTCTTGGGCAACTTCCCAGCCTAAATTGGAATAAACCGGAAAAAAGACTTCAAAATAATCATCCACTAAACTAACCCTTAATCCAGAATCATATAAAAACTCTGCATTTTTATGTTGGTTTTTTACGAGTCCCACATCGCCATAAACAAAAAACCACTTCCAGATATTTGTACTGGCATTAAGGGTGGTTAACCATTGATTGGCATATTCTGGTTGCAATTGCGATTTAAAACCACCTTCGGCCACAATTATTTGTTGGCTAAATAAACCGCTGCCCTGACTTCTTCCGTAGTAATTGTAATCAAAAAGATAATCGGTAGGACGATCTAAAGCAAAGCTGAAGTAATTTGAATCCATGCTATCATTATACAGAAACGTTCCCGCAAAAAACCTAAGATTGAGTTGACGATTGTTCTTAAAAAGTTTACGATACTCCAGGCTCACGGCCAACTTACTGAATTTCTCTGCCAATTGAAAATCGAAAGAAGCTGAATAATAATCGACTAAATGCGGCTTGCTATAGCGGTAATTAATATTAAAAACATTATAGTTGGGTTCATCTACGGGACGCAGCGGATCTTTATCCCTCCTCACATTTACATTTCTAATGAGAAGACTTTGCCTTTCATTATTTCTCAAATTTTTATCACGGAAAGAAAAGCTTAGAAATGGAGTGTATTTTTTATAAAAAAGATCGTAGCCATAAGAATAGCGGGTACCGCCAATTCCGTACCTGATTGAATAGAGTTCTTTATTCTCAAATTGATGGGTGTTGTAAATAGAAGCAGAACCCACTAAAGTTTTGCTGGTAAAGGCATATTTTGGAGAAATATTGAAATTAAAGGTTTTAGAAAGTACGGTTTTGTTATAAATTTTGGGACCTATGGCAATACCGTCATAAAGATTGTAACTAAATTCTGGCATAAAGAACAACTGGGAATACCGCGGATCTTCTATGTCCTGAAATATCCTAAATTGAATAGGTTTGTTAAGTAGCTTTGTGACCGCTTTATAATTATTACGCTGATTATATTCGGGAATTTTCTTTTCATAATTTAAGGCCAACCGATCTACGTCCTGCCTGGGGATAGTTATGGTTTTAGTGTCTTTAACATCTGTTATCCAGTGTTTAAATATTACTTTTCCATCTTTTAAACCGTAAAGTGAAATAGGAAAATTGTTTTTTCGTTTATTCTTTACGGTTACTTGAAGGGAGTTTTTACTTTTTTCTATTTTCTGAATAGTAAAATCTATCTTTTGATTCGTATTGAGATAATCCTCAAAAAACCAGGAGATATCTTTGGTGGCATATTTCTTCAGGATTCGTTTAAAATCTTCAGCCGAAGTTGGCTCCATGCTATTTTCAAGATAAAACTCATGAATAGCTTTATCTACATTTTTATTTCCGAGGTAGTCTTCCACATATTTAATTCCGATTCCGGCTTTATACGAATTGGCAATATTTTTATTGAATTTAACCAGGGAGTCCTGCGCAGTAGTTATAGGTTGATCGAGGTTCATTCGCGCCATATTCATATATAGAAACTGGTACTGGTCATTAAATTCGAGATCGGCAGCGTGAAACCAGCGAATTCCAATAATATCGCTTAAACTACCCAATAATTTCATTTTCGGGTAATATTCATCTACATAATCTATCATTAAAGAAACCAAAATGGCATCGTGCACCCATTGTTCCTTTCGCGGATTAATATGAATGGAATTTTCTAATAAATTATTGATTATGGTTTTAAACTGCTTTATATCGTATTGAAAACCATCGGGAAACGGTCTAATAAATCCGGGTAATTGATTTAGTCCATAAATGGGATTTTTTAGGTAATCATCTCGCGTAACGAAAATGCTCTCTTGCGTATAGGGGCCAAGCCTTTTTTGAAAAAAGCCGACAATCCTGTCTAAAATAATCCGCTTAATTTCCGGTTGAAGCTCATCATCTGCAACATTAGTAAGCACTTCATGGTTTTCTGTTCTAATAGATTCAAATAGAAAAGAGCTGGTGAGATAGAGTTTGGGATCTAATTGATTTTTCCCTTTCAGCTTAATGGTTTTATTGCCGTTAGAAGTTGCGACCCCTTCAAAACTCAAGGCAGAAGTCGCATAATATTTTTGGGGCGTGGTAAGTGTTATTTCAACATCGTACATCGCGTTATATTGGTCGTCCAGATTTTTATGACTGTACACCTGCCAATTTCCATCTTTGTACACAGCCGGGGTGATGTACCAATACCGAAGTTTATAGTTGTTCTCTGAATCTACNCCATAACGCGTAAAATTGTCTATAGGGATTTTAACCTTGTATTGCAGGTTAATGCTTAGTTTTTCACCGGGAATTAAAGGTTTTTTCAAATCTATATAGATAAGATCCTGGGCATGTTTTGGCCGTTGCCAATGCAAGGGTTTATTTTGGCTGTTGGTAATGCTTTTAATACTGGTTCCCCCACGCTCGGAGTTTTTAGCAAACCGGAAACGCCTGGTAAATTCTGCGGCAAAGCGCTTGGCCAAAGGAGTGGACTTACTGCTAAATGCGTTCGCCCAGTCATTTAAGTAAATTTGGTTTAAGGTGTCTTTGCTGGTATTGGAATACACCAGGTTTTGCGTAATAGAGAAGCTGCGAGTACTATCGTTTAAACGGGCGTTTAGTTGAATGGAATTTTGAGCAAAACTCCATCCAAGTCCCGCAAACAGCAATAAATAGAAAAGAAAATACCTCAAGTGGGAATGTTGTTTAGCGTAATTTAAAAATGGAGCTAAATATAATCAAACTTTTTATTCCAGCTTAGCTATTGACTCTCATTGTTTGATAATACTTTTACGAATTTTCGAGAGTCGGGTATTGCCAAAGATTAGAAGATGCCAAGGTGTTCTAAGGCTTGCTTTTAAGCACTTATATCCTGAAAATTGATGCCGTGTATCAGTTAGTTACGATCAAATCTTTATTCTTGCATCTCCGTCCCGTCCCAATAGCTATCGGGAAATATCGAAAGCTTAGCTTATGTCGAAATGTTTATTTTTCAACCTAATGCATCGTGGGTTCGCCCTTACGTTCGGGCGGGCTTGCCCCCGGGGTAGTTTACTCTTAACCGGACACTAAGAATATTAAAAGTTAGGGCTAAGGTCATACTCTCCGTAAAATTTGTTAAGCACTTCAATAACCTCATCTTCCGTGTCAACAACTTGAACCAGGTCCATATCTGGAGCGCTTATATTCTGGAAAGTGTCCAAAAGTGTTTTTTGTATCCATTCTACCAAACCACCCCAAAAATCACTTCCTACCAGGATTATGGGGAATTTATCAATTTTATGGGTTTGTATAAGCGTAATAGCTTCAAAAAGTTCATCTAAGGTTCCAAAACCTCCGGGCATTACTACAAAGCCTTGCGAATACTTAACGAACATAACTTTTCTTACGAAGAAATAATCAAAATCGAGACTTTTGTCATTATCTATATAGGGATTATCGTGTTGCTCAAAAGGCAAATCTATATTAAGTCCCACAGAGGTTCCGCCGCCAAGATGGGCACCTTTGTTACCGGCTTCCATAATGCCGGGTCCACCGCCGGTAATGACACCATAGCCATTTTCGACAATTTTTCTGGAGATTTTTTCTGTCAGTTTATAGTATTTTTGGTCTGGTTTGGTGCGAGCTGAACCAAAAACGGAAACACAGGGACCTATTTGGCTTAGTTTTTCGTAGCCGTTCACAAACTCCCCCATGATTTTAAAAATGGCCCATGAATCATTGGTTTTTATTTCATTCCAGGCTTTATTCTGCTTATTACTTCTCATATATTTTTAAAACTTATAAGTTTAATTCTTTCTTCAAGAAACTGGCGGTGTAACTTTTCTTGGATTTGGCAACTTCTTCGGGCGTACCTTTGGCAATCACTTTTCCACCGTTTTTTCCACCTTCCGGACCAATATCAATAAGATAGTCGGCCATTTTAATCACATCCATATTATGTTCTATAATAAGGACGGTGTTTCCTTTATTGGTTAATTTATTAAGAACTTCCATAAGCACCCTAATATCTTCAAAGTGTAAACCTGTTGTGGGTTCATCTAAGATATAAAAGGTATTGCCGGTATCCCGCTTAGAAAGCTCGGTAGCTAGCTTTATACGCTGGGCTTCCCCGCCAGAAAGCGTAGTGCTTTGTTGGCCAAGGGTAATATAGCCCAACCCAACATCTTGAATGGTTTTTAATTTACGGTAAATTTTGGGAATGGGCTCAAAGAAGTTCGTCGCTTCATTAATAGTCATTTCCAGCACGTCGGCAATAGATTTTCCTTTGTAGCGAATTTCTAAAGTCTCCCGGTTAAAACGTTTTCCCTGGCAGGTTTCACATTTTACAGAAACATCTGGCAGAAAATTCATTTCTATAACCCGCAGGCCACCACCTCTACAAGTTTCGCATCTTCCGCCTTTAACATTAAAGCTAAATCGGCCGGGTTTATACCCTCTAATAAGAGATTCGGGAGTTTTGGCAAATAGATTTCTTATTTCAGAAAAAACACCGGTATATGTCGCGGGATTAGAACGCGGAGTTCTACCAATAGGGGACTGGTTAATATCTATTACCTTATCAATATGATCTAAACCCTTAATCTTGGTATAAGGTTTTGGTTCTTTTACGCCATTAAAATAATAAGCGTTCATAATAGGATATAATGTTTCGTTGATAAGGGTAGATTTTCCACTGCCGGAAACTCCGGTTACCGCGATCATTTTTCCCAGCGGAATCTTTATAGACACCTTTTTTAGGTTATTTCCGGTAGCTCCTTTTAATTCTATGTGTTTTCCGTTACCTTTTCTTCTTTCCTTCGGAATAGCAATTTCTTTTGTTCCGTTAAGATAAGAAGCAGTTAAGGTATTTTGTTTTTTTAATGTTGAAGGTGGCCCTTCGCTAATAATCTCGCCACCGTGTTTTCCTGCCTTTGGTCCTATATCTATCACATAATCGGCGCGTTCTATCATGTCCTTATCATGTTCTACCACAATAATAGAGTTTCCAATATCCCTTAAAGAAATAAGTGAATTGATCAATTTATCATTATCACGCTGATGCAAACCAATACTGGGTTCATCTAAAATATAAAGCACGCCAACGAGCTGTGAGCCAATTTGGGTGGCCAGNCTAATTCGTTGTGCTTCCCCTCCCGAAAGGGATTTAGAACCGCGATTAAGCGAAAGATAGGTAAGTCCCACATCTACCAGAAAGCCAATTCTGGTTCTTATTTCTTTAATAACTTCTGAAGCGATTTTGTTTTGCTTCTCACTTAGTTTTTTTTCCAATCCGTCAAACCAAAGCGACANATCTTCGATATCCATTAAAGCGAGATCGGCTATATTTTTATCGTAAATCCTAAAATAAAGCGATTCCTTCCTCAAACGGCTGCCTTCACAATTAGGACAGCTTACATTGTCCATATATTCTTTAGCCCAACGTCTCAAAGAAGTAGAGTCGTTATTTTTAAAGGTGGTCTCAATGAAATTGGCTACCCCTTCAAAATTAATTTTATAGTCGCGGGTTATTCCAAGGTTTTTAGATTCTTTACTAAAAGTTTCTTTCCCTCCATAAAGAATAAACTTCATCGCTTCTTCTGGAATTTTAGAAACAGGATCGGTTAATTTAAAATCCCACCTTTCAGCAATTAGTTCAAGTTGGGAGAAGACCCAGTTTTTCTTTTGTGGCCCGTGCGGTGCCAATGCGCCTTTTTTAATTGATTTGGAGTTATCTGGAATAATTTTATCGAGATTCACCTGGTATAAGGTGCCAATCCCGTTACAGGTAGGGCAAGCTCCTTTTGGGGAGTTAAAAGAAAAAGTATTGGGCTCTGGGCTGGGGTAGGAGATGCCTGTGGTGGGGCACATAAGATTTCTACTAAAATAGCGTACTTTCTCCGTTTCCTGCTCCAAAATCATAAGTCCGTCACCGCCGTGATACATTGCGGTTCTAATGCTCTCGTCCAAGCGTTTTTGAGCATCGGTTTTGTCATCTATTTTTAACCGGTCTATAACAATCTCAATATCGTGGGTTTTGTAACGGTCCAGTTTCATGCCTTTTACCAGGTCACGAACCTCGCCATCTACACGAGCCTTTAAAAAGCCTTGTTTAGCTATTTGTTCAAACAATTCGCGATAATGGCCTTTTCTAGATTTAATTACCGGTGCCAAAACGCTTACTTTTTGTCCTTTAAAATCTTTTAAGATAAGCTCTTTAATTTGGCTATCGGTATAGCTCACCATTTTTTCGCCGGTTTCATAGCTATATGCTTCACCAGCCCTGGCGTAAAGCAAACGCAGAAAATCATAGATTTCGGTAATAGTACCTACTGTACTTCGCGGGTTTTTATTGGTGGTTTTTTGTTCTATGGCAATTACGGGAGAAAGTCCTTCAATTTTATCTACATCTGGCCGTTCCATACCACCCAGAAATTGGCGGGCATAGGCAGAGAAAGTTTCAATATAACGCCGCTGGCCTTCCGCATAAATAGTATCAAAAGCCAATGAAGATTTTCCGGAGCCCGAAAGCCCCGTAATCACCACTAATTTTTCTCTAGGAATGCGAACATCTATATTTTTGAGGTTGTGGACGCGTGCCCCTAATACCTCTATATATTCTTCGGTTTTATCCATATTTTTTATCAAAGGCTGCAAAGATACTTAAAGTGTTGCTAACTAAAAAGAAAGGAGCTTTTAAGCCGTGTTAATTAAGGTTTAAAGTTCTCGGTTCTCAGTTCTCAGTTCTCGGTTCTCTGTTCTCGGTTCTGAGTTCTCGGTAGGCAGTCTCAGTGAGCAGTGGGTAGGACCTATAGAGAGCGAAGGGTGGAGAATTTGAAATTCAACAATTATAGAACTTAGCGAAGGATGCCAATCGTGAAAAGTTTAAGGCTCAGTTTTCCCGCGCAGACCCTAATCGAAAAACCTAAGGAACCGCAAAGCTTCAGTTTTTAGTTTGACGTTTAGTATTCAATAGTATAGAATTCTGCAAATAGGCATGGACAAGCTTGTAAGCTCAAACCACAAACAACAAACCCACAACATACCAACTGAGAACCGCCCACTCACAACTGACAACTCATCAATTTTCATTCATCGATTAAAAACGACTTTTAATCTTTTCATATTTGTTTGATTGTCAGTATAATACTACTTTATTTTTTACTGAAATTAAGTAGATTCCCTTATATTTGGTAAACCCAATCTGCTTACTCTACAAATTTTTCCACCCCCCGGAAAAAGATTATTAGTTTTTGATTTAAGTTTTATTCCCTACATCATTGCCCCAATTAGTATTTATTAATTGGCTCTTTGAGCCATAAACTAATTCATTATGATTTCAGAAAAAAAGCACTTATTGGTTATTACTAATAAGCAAAGTATGCTAGATTGTATTCAGGAGGGGACAAGTATGCAATTTGAAGTAGCACACGCCACCTCTTTACATGTAGGTTTTAATATGGCCCTTAACCTTCTTCCAGATATTATCCTTTTGGATTATTCATCTTTTAGGTCTGGAAAGAACTTTAAGAATATCGCAAATTTTAAATCCAATCATTTTCTTACCAAAGCCTGGTTAGTGGTTTATGCAGAAGAATGTTACAGGGCCGAAGCTGAAAGTAGGTTTAGAAAGGTAGTAGATGAGTTTGTTTATTCTTCTAATTTAGAAGCCTTATGCGGAAAAATCATAAAAATGGTTTATACCAACCCTTCCCTTTCAAATTTTTGGAAAGATTCTTTTATGGGGTTGTTCCACCTTATTTCCAAACCGGTACTCTTACTGGATCAAAACGAAATAATTGAGATGAACGATGCTTTTAAAGAGAATTTTAGGATCACTAAAAGTAAAGGACTTGAACTTACCGACTTCGTGAAATGCGAGAATGTTCAGAAAGTAAAAGAAAGTTTGAGAAACTTTGCACGAGGCAAACATATAAAGGCTGTAACAAAAGCCCCATTATTACTTAGAGATGATAAGCTTAGAAATGCCCGGATTAATTTTTCTAAANTNAATAGAAACTGCGGACATCAATTTATCATGATTATTGATTTCATGGATGGGGAAGAAGTAATAAACACTAATATTGGCACCACCTCTAATGCTGTGGAAGAATGNTTTAGAGAAAATAAGCAATTGGCAGAGTTTAAGTTTACGAAAAGGGAAAAGGAAATTATAGAATTGCTCATTAAAGGATATAGGACCAAAGATATTTCAGAAACCTTATTTATTTCTGCCAAGACCATTGAGAAGCATAGATCTAACATTATAAAACGCACAAATTCTGATACCATATTGGAAAGTATCATATATGCTATAAACCATAAATTACTCGATCACCAAAAAGTATAAACTAGCTTAATAATCAAAATACGAGGGAAATCCCCTATTGATTTATAGAGAGTAAAAGAGCTACATTTATCCTATTAGAAAGAAAGAGTAGTCACCCCATTTCACTACTAGATAAGAACCTTCAATTACACCGCCCCAGGTAATTTTGTTGATGCATAGCTTGCTATATAGTAAAGAGCTGTATTCACTTAAGTATTTAAAATAATTATTAACCAAAACGCTTTGTTGATATGAAAAGCTTTAAAAGCCACTTTCTGAAGATCACTATTTGTGCGTTGTTCTTTTTCTCTTGTAGTAAAGAGGATTCTACCGGTGTAAATAATGGAGAAAGTGAGATGGCCTTTATATCTATGGAAGCCGTTTTAGGCGGATTAAATAAAGCGGGCTTAAAGCAAGCTATTCCTGACTGTTCTGAAGATACTCCAAGCTTTGCACGAGTAGTACTAACCCACGATTTGGGAGAAATTGATGCTATTGTTCCAGTCCTTTCAGATAATAGTGATTTTTTTACTGATTACGACGAAGATTTGGCGATTCCAATTCCTTCGGGTCAAAACAGTACCAGCGTAAGCCTTACCGATTTTTTGGTTTATGCGGGAAACCCGGAAGATAATGATCAATTAAAGCCTATTTGGGCTGCGCCTAAAGCGGGAAGCGATTATGCTGTTTTTGTAAATAATCCTTTGGCTATAGATTTTGAATTGGGGGCCGGAACTAAAAAATATATCCCGGTAGAAGTATTGTGTTTTGACGATAGGGAGGTGAATCAATATGGGTATCAATTCTTTGATGTGAATCCCTTATCCCTTATTAAATTCTGTCTCTTTGGGAATTATTGTGATCCAGATACTGGTAAGCACTATGTGGCAGGCTACCAGGTAAATGTGTGGAAGGGTACAGATGATAGTGGAGACTTGCTTTACGATCAACTTGCAAGTAGTGTGAAATTGAACGAGAATAGTGGAGAATATTATGCCGAACCTTTGTGTCTCTGGTTGCCAGACAGGCAGGGTACCGATAATTATTACTTTGAAATTAGCATAAGGAACACTGCGGAATATAATACTGCAAATAATGGCGAGGTGATCTTATCAGGAGCTATTACCGATGCCGAAATCAAAATGTATTACAATGAAAATGAAACGATGGAATATTATCACTTTAATTACGGTTGTAGGTCTGAGAACCCACCACCATTTGAAGTCCCAGAATAAAAAATATTAAGTAAACTACCTCGCGGCAAGTCCACGAGGCATTATATAGGAAAAAAAATTTGATTTCGAGACAAACCTCGGAGCATTTAAATCTCGATTATCGAGTAAATAAAAGAATTTTCTGGATTTGAGAACAAGAGCTTAAAAACTTTTGTGGTTCAGGGATATTATTAACCATTCTAAATTTTTAATTATTAACCTTTAAATACTTTTAACTATGAAAACTTTTAAAAATTACTTTATGTATTTCGCTGTATTAGCGTTTTGCTTCACTTCTTGTAGTAAAGAAGAATCTAGCAGTGTGCCAGATGACGGCTCTGAAAAGGCCCAGTTGTCTTTTGGTACTACTTTAAATGACCTGCTCAATAATGGAGCTAAAAATCAAACAAAGGCAAATTTCTCTGGTATTCCAGAATGTTCAGATGAAGCTCCTGCTACTGTAGAGGTGGTAATATCCCAAACTAGCGGCGCCGATATAGAGGTGACCTTAGACGTGTTATCAGACGATCTTGAAGGAGACGGGATTATGGATTACTTTACAGATTATTCAGATGATCTAGAACTAACTCCTGGTATGTATATGCTAGAAGAGTTTATTGTTTATGATGCTGCGGGCAACATGATTT
>JGI1221J11331_1000472_pt1 | contig 13304 bp, 6 predicted proteins | sample LakVidmifraction_4_FD_11331 | JGI IMG/M metagenome (IMG submission 11331) | reverse complement strand
AAGGTTACTGTTCAGTTACCATCTACAGAGTGGGTTATTGTATATGATCCACCAAAAGATGGCTTTGTTAAGCCAAAGGAGTAGCTCCGCAAGGAAAAAGTTCTAAGTTTTATGTTCTAGGTTTGGTTGGGTATTGCTTTTTCTACATTCTCAATAGTCATCGATTACTGTCGGGTCGATGTCTGGCATTGATTCGAGCTTCCATATATCAACGGAAACATCATTGTTTTGAGGCGAGCCGGGCGTGCTGCGACCGTCTGCGACAAGTTTTTTAAGCAGTGCTACCATAACCTTCACTTTCTCAGGATTAGCCGCCTGCAGGTTCTCCTTCTCTCCGGGGTCGACCCGCATATCGTAGAGCTGGACTAAGGGCAGACCCTCCCTTGCCGCATTAGCATCGTTTTGGGTCCAGCCACCCGAGCCCGGGCACAACACGAGTTTCCAGCGGCCGTCGCGAATGGCAAATTTGCCGTCAATCGAGTGGTGCACAATCGTGTCGCGGTTGGATGTACCTGCTTCATTGAATAGGGGCATCATGCTCATGCTATCCTCGCCCGCGCTGTCTGGCAGGGTGCCCCCGATGATCTCGGCGCAGGTGGCCATAAGATCCGATAGGCAGACGAGATCGTCACAGTTGCTTCCGGGACGGATGACGTTGGGCCAGCGTGCGATGCAGGGAATGCGATGACCGCCATCCCAAACATCAGACTTGTAGCCACGATAGTTGCCGCTGGGGAAATGCCCCTGCGCTTCCATCTCTTTGGCGCCTATGTAGTGGGCACATCCGTTATCGCTGGCAAAGATGACCAGAGTGTTGTCCGCAACGCCTTGTTCCTCCAGCGATGCAAGCACGCGTCCGAACACATCATCGGTCTCCATCACCAGGTCGGCATACAGATTGTTCAGTCTGCTCTTTCCAATCCACGGCTTGTTGACCGATAACGGAGTGTGTGGTGAGGTCATGGACAGATATAGGAAGAACGGTTCATCCGCTTCTATCCGTTGTTTGATGTATTCGTCGGCTTTCTTTGCCCAGGTTGGCAGCAATTCTTCGAAATGCCAGTAGGGCATAGCTGGACCCGACATGCTGGCCAAATTATTGCCGACCAGATGAGATGGGAGAAACTCGGAAGGGATTCCGACGGTACGGTCGTTTTCGATGAAGCAGTAGGGTGGCCAGTTCGGTACATCAACTCCAAAGTAGTAGTCGAACCCGCGCTTGGTAGGGCCGCCAGTCGTTGGTTTGGAAAAGGCCTCCTGCCAGCGTGCGTGCTGTTCAGGGGTGGCATCGACGTTGGCGTCGAGTTCAGTAGAAGTAGTACTGTAGTTGGTGCGGGGACAGAAATTCTCTTCATTGATCTCGAAATCCCATCCCTGACCCAAGTGCCATTTACCGATACAGGCGGTGTGATAGCCGTGCTGCTTTAGAAAGGCCGGGACGGTGAGCCGGTCTTCGGCAATGAGTGGATCGCCATATAACCCGACGATCCCTCGCTGAAGGGACGAGCGCCAGTTGTATCGCCCGGTCAGTACGCTGTAGCGCGACGGAGAGCATACTGCTGAACTGGAGTGGGCGTCAGTGAACACCATCCCCTCCCGGGCGAGTCGGTCAATGTTCGGTGTCTGGATTCTTCCTTCTGGATTCAAACACGAGGCATCACCATAGCCCATGTCATCGACAAAGAAGTAGACAATGTTTGGTTTATTAGATTGTGCTGTCATATCTTTCATTATTTTTTCATTTCTTAAAGAATGGTTCTGTCAAAAGTTTCATACTATTTTCAACCTATTATTTTTAGTTCTAAGGTCTATGGTCTAAGGTCTAAGTTTTACTCTGCGAGGCTTGGAGTTGCTCCGCAGTTTTTCTATAAATTCATAATTCAGCATTCAGCATTCAGCATTACTTATTGTCTTATCCCTATTCTTTTTCAATATCCAATAGCCAATGATGGACATTAAAGAACGTCCAATCCGTCTTCGTTCTACGAGCTTCGCCGGACAGGCCATTCAACATCGAACATCCAATAATGAATGAAAGACACTGCCGTGGGCAGGTAAGAACTTTGTTCTTGTTATGTTTCCTAGGGTTACTCCCGCAAGGCGGGATCACCCTAGGCTATAATCAGATGCTCGTAGGACATTCACTACGTTCATTGCTTCACCCTATTGTTTATCTTTAGTGGTTAAAGCCTCTCTCACAAGTTCGAGTCAGAGCATGTCTAACCATCTAACGAACTAACTATCTAACTAAAACTTTGTTTTCATATTGTTTCATAGAATTTTGTGGGAGAATATTTTAGAATATCCGCCCGGTATTTACGATTTGCACGCAATCGCCACGACAGCGCAACATGATATCCTATTATTTGTTATTTGCCTCCATTATTCATATCTATCTCCAGTTAAAGCCTTCCAACGATCATAATGTCACAGAGCACTACTGGCTTGATTTTGCTATAAGACCTGATACAACCAGTTTTTCGCTGGGTATTCCTGCTGACAGGACGTACTTTTTTATTGTATCGATAAAATTTTGAGTCATCAATTTATAGTCTTCATACTCCCATATTCGATTCATCTTCTTATACTTACTTTTGCACGCACTGTTGAAAGCGCAAAGCTCCCAACGTTCAACCACATCCAACATGTTATTGCTGATAAAACGGCCAATCATGTCAATATTCTCCTGCGTAGAGGTGATGTCGAAAATCAGCGGTGTTCGTATCCACAGCCTCATTTTCTGATTTTTTCCCCGATTTTTCTCCTGATTCACTTTTCTGATGTAGTCAGCAATATATATCAGGTTTTCTATAATTGTTTTATTGGTATAACCCGTATATACTTTATGTAGCGCGGAATCGAAGATCTTGATATCGTAGAGGACGTGATCTGTATAGGGTAACACGGAATGTAACGCTTCTTCTGGAGCCTGTCCACAAGTATCCAGCGCAGTGTTGATTCCATTTTCTTGCAGTCTTTTGAAGAACTTCATCACAAATTCAGACTGCATCAGCGGCTCACCGCCAGACACAGTAACCCCGCCGCCGAAAGCCTGATAGTAGTCTTTATCCTTGAGTGCCTCTTCCAGCAGTTGATCAAGTGTCCAGTCCTGACCTGTATACAACATAGCCCGTGTGGGACATTCCTCAACACATGCTCCACAGAAGGTGCATTTTGAAGGATCTATATGCAAACCCTTATCATCCTCGATTACAGCGTTAACAGGACAAACCTGCTGGCAGGCAAGACAATGAATGCATTTGTATTCATTCCACCAAATTTCCTGACCAGGCTTAATCCCTTCCGGGTTCTGACACCATGAACAGTAAAGCGGGCATCCTTTCAGGAAAATTGTAGTGCGCATACCTGGACCGTCATGAGTGGTTCCGCGAACTATTTCAAATACTGTGGCCGTTGGTTCAGTCATATTCGTTATATATCCTCGCTCACTCTCTCAATAAATTCTTCCTGATAACTGCGGTTGAGAGAAATAAAACGGCTGGCATATCCGGTAACACGAATGACTATGTTTTGGTACTCCTTATTTTCAGGATGTTCCATCGCATCGCATAACTTTTCCACATCCATAATGTTGAGGTTGATTTGCATGCCTCCCTTTTTAAAAAATGTGCTTGAAAAATCCCGGATATATTTCCATATATCTTCTTTGCCGTCAAAAAATTTTGGCTGCATATCAAGTTGCAACGAACCACCCTGGAACTTATGGTGATCAACCTTAGCCTGGGAATTTGCCGTAGGCAGCAACCCCCTAGTATTACGTCCCGTTTGCGGATTGATTCCCTGTGCTAAATGCTCCTCAGCAAGACGTCCATCAGGAGTTGCACCAAACTCCAACCCGGGCACCTTCATTGCTCCGGGATTGTTAGGACTAATATGAAAATTGAAACTATATAGCGATGCTCTAAACTCTAGGCCTCTCTGGTTAACCATACTTCCCATTATTTTAGCTAAAGATTCTGTTATACGGACAAACATCTCATCCACTTTATCCAGGTCATTTCCGAATTTGTCTTCATGTAAAAAATGTTGGCGCATTGGCTCGCGACCAGACCAATTGCTTTCAAGTGCCTCTAATACTTCCTGAAGCGTATATTTCTTTTTCTCAAAAACCAGCTTTCTTATAGCATGAAAAGAGTCGGCAACATTAGGTATTCCCAAAGTATTTACAGAGGTAAACTGGTAATCTACCCCGCGAGGTGCAACCATATCCAAGCCTCGTTCAATCGGCCCGTGGCTGTTCATCGAAGTAAACATTTCAGGCCACAAGGCACCAACTAATTCATATTGAACATTCTTTAAATCCTGTTCAGCACGGCATGTCCGTGTCAGCTCTTCTTCAAATAGAGAGTAAAAAGTTTCAAAATCTTTACATTTCTGCTCTACCGCTTTCGAAATAGCACGCTCCATCGGCTTGATAATGCTCATAGTATTGCAATCCTGTTCACAGTACTCCATCCCGGGGATACAGAACCACTGGCAGCCGCTGTAAACCACTTTCCAGGCATCTTTCTCGGGTATACCTGAGCGCAATTGGGCTCCACGCATCAAGTCGTAGTTTATTAAAACAGGAATAGCTTCACCATGACGTGCGAGAACATCGCAGGCATAATCGTAGAACTCCGGATTGATGTCTGAATGCCACATCACTCCGATATTATTATAGTCACCGATTAGATCATACGCTTCCAAAACAACAAAACTCATCTCGTTTGTAGCATCTTTCAGCTCTGCGTCCCGTCCGCCAAGACCGAAGAAATGTCCTCTTAATTTGAGAAACATCTCTGAAAGGTATTCACGTGCATCATCATCTGACAACTCGCCAGTGTCCTTGTCTTTGCGGTACAGGTCTATCAGATACAAGTCAAGTCTTCCATAGCCATTACCATGACCGACGACACGATCGAGCAATACTGCAAAATGAATCCATTGGACACCTTCATAATAGGTTCTTGGAGCATGCTGGGAAATATGGGCACAACAATCCGCAATATGCTCATAGGTCTCTTTTTGACAGGGATCTGTTTCCTGTTTTGCTAATTCCCTAGCTTTTTCAGCATAACGTGATATAAATCTGATAGTCGCCTCACAAATCATTTGCAAACCATACAGATAAGAAGCTTTGGATTTGTTATCGAGCTTGATGTATTTTTCACGGCTCTTTTTGATTCTCTCCAGAATACCTTCAAACCCCTGAGACAGACCTATAGACAGATCAGGGCATGTATGTTGCTGGGGGCTTCCCATAGCACCCATTTTATTGGCTTCTCTTGTTACTTCAAGCACACTTTTCGGCCATTCATACTGCCGCACCATATGCATTTCCCAATAGATCTCTCCAACTATCCGTTCTTTTTTAAAGATATTCACAGGAAAATTATCTACCAGAAAGGCATAGTCTCGCGCCCAATTTTCCCCTGTTGCTTCATAACCATTGACTTTGGAAGGCATTTGATCCAATTTTGGAAAGGGACCGATATCAACCCAGCAGGCATGATCGCCATATGAAAATTCAGGAGCGTCACCGTCCATTTTAACAAAACCTGCTAATTTTCTCTTTCCGCTGATTGCCAGTTCACGGCTTCGCTTAGCTAACACCTTCATTCTAGAAGATTGAGTAAATTTTTTTTTCATTTGTGTAAACCTCTTTATTAATTATTTAGGGCATCCTGTTCAATTCATAAACTGTTTTTTGACAGTATGTTAACCTCTGTCTAATGCACTATAAGTGCAAGGTTTTTGCCCCGCCATCACTTTGCTAAATAACAGCAAAGTGGTAGCGGGGCCAAAAAGCTTGCAGATGAACTTTAATATAAAGTTCATGTAACTTATGAATTTATAATGCGATATCACGCAAACTCTTGCTTCGCAGCATATTACCACGCCCTTACTTTACAATCTTTTATGTAAAGTGAGGGCGTGGCGAAAATGCTTTAAATCAAGATTTTACGCAATCTCACATTAAACAGGAAGCCCTATTTGATTTCACTAAATTCGTATATAAATCTTCAACATATCCAACAGCATTTTCAAAAAACATATAAGTTTCACGAAGATCCGCTTGAACTCCTGCTGAGGGTAATTTAACCGGTCTGATATTCAGTTTCTCCATAAGCTCAGATGAAATTCGATAAATTCCTTCAGAACATTCCTCTATTTGCTGTTCGGTAATGATATTATCTGGTTCAAAATTAATCTCAATTGGATTATAATTATAGATTTTGGAGTCTCTTTTAAGACAATTAAGTTGACGCTTTTTGCCAAACATGACATTATGATAAAAATTTTGTTGTTCACAACAATAAATAACAATTTCCTTTTCCGCTTGGATAACATTGTTTTCAAAGACAGTATCCAAAGATCTCGCAAAACTCAGTTGCAACTTTCCTGGAGATGAGAAAAAGTTGTTTCGAACAACGATGTCCAAGCACATGTGTATATGTAATGCAGAAAGACACCCTTTAGATATGTTCCCTTCTAAAATATTCCCTTCCGATCTACAATCAAAATAGAAGGCATGATTTAACAGTACGCTGCCTCCTTTTTGCTGTTTATCGACATCTTCCACTATATTACCCATCACAATATTATTACTATTAGGACCGCCTACATATATACCTGCACCATCAGATAATTCCTGCATTACATCTGACACCTTGTTACGTTTAATAAGGTTGTTTTGTCCGGTATGAAGATTAATTCCTCCATAAGGACCGTATTGAATTTCATTATGAGCGATGGTTGAATTAGTCATATCATGTAATATGAGAGCATTCGCACTCAAATAGATTTTCCCTATATTGGAAATATTATTATTTACTATTTCAATATTACAACCTTGATTAAGATTAATACCTGCGGCACCTATATCGTTCATTTCACAATTAACGATCCGCAAATTATTCACTTCTCGTCCTTTTACTGCCTGTCCCCCGATATTGAAAAAGTTAAGATTCAGTAATTTACAGCCATCCACTTTTTCTAAAGATATTGCTCCATTTGAATTTCTACCTCCAACACCAGCACTTTCTCCAATCATTTCTTTTGCTGAAGCAGGGATTTCGAAAAGTTTCTGGTTAGTCAACAAGCTGTTGGTAACAGAAAAACCTATGTTTTTAATTGTTAGACCTTTAACAGGCTGATCATCAGCTCCCTGAATCCTTATAATTGAGTCAGTTGTAGGAATTAATATAGATGTGTTATCTATTTCATCTTCAGTTTTTGGCCAATAATACAACTTTTTATCAGAGTAGTCAATATACCATTGTCCTGGATTAGTCATTCCTTCCGGTAAATTCCAGAGAATATAGCGACGTTCGTTTATAAAGACGGCGGCGGAATGAATCGAAGGGGTTGTGAAAATAATTTGCTGTGTCTCTTTTTTTACATTTTTGACTTTAAGGAAAGAATCATCCCACGAATGGCAAACTGTTAACAAACCATTCTTCATGGACTTGATACCTTCTAAATCGGAAGGCTCATAATTAATGAAAGTATAATCTTCGGCCGAAATTTCACAATGACCCTCGTATAGATTCAACCTTTTGCCAGAATTTATTTTATTAAAATATCCTTTCTCAGGCAATCGGGATCGTTCCGCTAAACAACCGTTAACCTCCAACATATGAATATTGTCAATTTCTTCAACAATATTAGTTAAATCTGTGGACCAATAACCTGAATCTTCTACAGTCCATTTCTTTACCTTTACTCCTCCAAACAACTTTGTTTCTTCTCCTTCTACGCCCTCAATCGTGAGGTTATTATCTCTATGATCCAGCTGAAGCGTTTCTCGTAAAAAGTATTCCCCACCCTTTATGATAATCTTACTTTTTTCGGTATTTTTTCGCGACAGATTAATAGCTTTCGATATTGATGAAAAACAATTATCAGAATTTGAAACATTGTTTTTTGTAACATATATCACATTTTTTCCTGTTAATTGCATTGAGTCTGTCATGATTTATATCTCCTTGAGCCAATTTCAAAACTATTGGCTTCTGTTTCAATTCATAAACTGCCTATTGACAATTTATTATACTATGGTTAGAGCAATTCACGGTTGATCTTTTACCTGTTACCTGCGGCTACGGTTGATCTTCTCCAAAAAACACAACATAGCTCACTATGCTTCTATTTTTTTGAGAAGCTAACCTTGTCCTCGCTACCCGTATATTTTACGAAAATTAATAAAAACGTATCTATCATGTTTGTAACAAAAGGATTGCAGTAAATAAGCAAAAACACAATTTGTAACACAGGTTAAATTCTAAAGACACACCCTTACGGGTGAGACGATGACAATGCATCTACTTCATCATCAATGTATTTGAATAGTGACTATACTACACACATTGCTTCTTTGTAGCTACATCACCAGCATCTCATAAAATATGCGGGCTAACACATCTACACGACATATCAATCGTTCATTGCTCTAATTGCTTTGCAATTGTATTGAGCCGATAGGCTCTCATTCAACATTGGACGTTGCCCGGCTACTAAAGGAAATGAGGCTTTTAAGTTTAAACTTAACATGTTTTAGATTAGTAGCTGGGTCGATGTTGGACGTTCTTAATCCGTATAAATATTGTTTTCATATCTTTCATACAATTTTTGACAGTACCTCTCAACCTTAGAGCTTACAGGCGGCGATACGCCGTGCCGTGAAGCGCAAGGGCTTGGTTCAATCCGTATCATGATTCAATAGCCGCCTCCGCCATGGCTTCCAGGTTCTGTGGCGGGACATTCGGAAGCAGAGCTTCGTGGCTGGGACTTACGATAAGGCGTGGCCCAAGCAATTCCTTGACTCTTCTGACATCCGCTTTCACTTCGTCCGGTGTCCCGTGAACCAGTAATTGCTGAGTGTCGATACCGCCCATGAAAGTGATGCGGCCTTTGAAGTCCCTAGCCAGAGTCTCAGCATCCATATTGGCGGCCAGCGCCTGCAAGGGATGCAGACAGTCGACGCCTGCGTCGATCAGGCGTTCAACCACCTTGTGAATTGCGCCGCAAGAGTGCAGTATCGCCTGATGCCCGTGGGTATGTGCCTGATTGATGAAGCGCACAAACCACGGCATGATGAACTGATCAAACTGCGTCGGCCCACAAATCAAATCGAGCTGTGTCCCGAAATCATTACCAAAGAAGAATCCGTCCACCTCGCTACCTGCTGCGGCGAAGAAGCGCTCATTGGCCTCATAGTAGAACCCGCATACTCGGTCGGTGACGGCTTGCACAACCTCTGGATGGGTATACATCTTTACCATGTAGTTTTCCATCCCAAAGAGATCCATGATGTTGTGGTAGAAACAGGTCCAGAACCCGCTGGCCCGATAGACATCTCCAGCCGTGCGCAGTGACTCCAGGCACTGGTCGAAGGCTAGGTAGTCAGGATTAGGCCACGGAAAAACTTCCAGTTCCTGCACGTCTTCACAATCGGCCAAGGGGCCTTCTAGCCCGTGTCGCTTCTTGCTCAACCCTTCGTCAAACATACCATGTCCGCTTGGATCACAGTACACGTCCGGGAAAAATTGGGGGCATATCCAGCGCATATCATCGCCCAGCTTGCGCCGCATTTCTTCCTCGGTGTTGGTTTTGAAATATGCATGCAAGGCTGGCCAACTGTCGCTATGTGGATTGCCAAGCCATAGGCCGCAACGGTCTGCTGGCTCGCCTGCAATGATGGCTTTTAGTCGTTCTCTACTATTCATGTTGTTGTCTATCCTTTCTTCAAACGAACAATTATTATATTTGTTCGTAAATAATTTTAGTATTTGTTAATAATCTCAAAAGACACACGGCCGTGTGTCTCTACACTGTCGTGCATTTTTAACATTGCCGCCATCGTCGTCGCTGCCGACGTCTGATCTATTTCTGTTTTCAGAACTCCCTTATTATTTCTTTATTTTCTCTACCGTATTACTGAAACAATTTCTTTAATTGTTTTTCAAGCTCACCAGACAATGCTTTAGTTGCCGCTTGTGCCGCCAACTTTGATAACGCCGTCTGAAATGACTTCAGGTTCAGAACCGGCTTCTGAACTGTACCGCCGATCGGTATATCTAAAGATGTCCCACCCAAATATTTGTAGCCATCCTTGCCTACCAGAGTTTCGGTCATTGGAACTTTTGCCAGGTAATTTAATGAGCTATCCAGTCCCACAATTCCATCCAATATCAATTCATATTTCTTTATTCTTAGATCCAGTGGTGAAGACTTTATTTTTCCATCTGCACAACTTATATCAATAGTGGTCTTTCCAATATTCAGCTCGCGAGTATCCTCTTTCACGAGGTCTAATAAATCAGTCAACAATCCGTTAGCGGCTAAATTGACATCATTAAACATAATTTTTCCGGCGAAAACACGGGCCATCATATCTTCTTCTTTTAATGGCCATGAAAAATTATTCATTACAAAACTCATTTTGCCATTTACGGTAGAAATGCCGTGAAATACAGGATTTATAAGTCCCAACAACTCATCGGCAACTTCGGTAGTAATATTAACATCTTTCAAGATAACTAAATCTTCCGGCATATATATTGCAGGATGTTTGCCCGAGAGATCTATACTGGAAACAAAATCAAGATCACCCTCGTTGACCTTTGCCTTTATCTTTAATTCAGCTTTATTATCTTTAAATACTACGGGGACAGTCAATGTCCGCACGTGAAACCCAAATCCGTCTATTGTATCTGCATACAATCCTGCGTTACCGTTCATCGATAGAATTTTTAATGCTTCCCCGGTTCCGCTCCAGTTAGCAACTATATCAAATGGCTCGGACTTTTTTCCGGAGAATTTCACAGGGATATCTGAGTATGCCGCCAAATAACGGGAAAGCTCTGTCATAGATGGTGCCAATGCACCTTTCATACTTAGAGAACTCTCGCCATTCTTTTTTTTAAATCCTGCAACAAGATCTAAATCCATTATTTTGGAACTGACCGTTGCATTCTTTACATCTATTACATCAAATTTATGGTTTGTTGTTAAATCAAAGTTCAGCACTGGTGAATCTTCGATAACTAATAGAGGTTTTGCTGATTCAATCTTTAATCCGGAAGTTGTGGCATTAAGCTTTAACTTATAATTATCTGGTTGAGTAAAATCAATCTTCAAATCAGTTTTTAATCTTCCAGATACGCCCCAGTTATCCGGTAATGCAATAAAATCAGATAATGCTTCACGAGTAGCCTTAATATCTATATCAGCCTGTACTTCTGTTTTTATCGAGTTCTGTATATTTGCCCAATCTCCCACATTTAATGAGCTTAAAGTAACTGAGCCTAAAGATGCTGTAAGTTTTCCAATAGGAATATTCACTTGTCTTTTTGCAACATTTATTTCTGCTGGTGCAGATAATAGTACTGATTTCTGTTTCAGTTTCTTCCCCTGATAATCCAAATCCAAATTTGTAATATTCACATCAGCTTGTTTGACAGTTATAAGGTCACCTGCCGATGTTCCATTTATTGTAACCTCTAATCTTCCGGCGCAGGATATGTCATTTGTAATAATCCCCATACCCTTTAGAAAATCAACCGTAGTTGCTATATCCATATCTGACTTGGCTGTAATCCCGCCGCTACCGGCCTCGCCATAACTTCCAGATGCAGTTATATTACAAAACTTTGAACTTATAAGCGCGCTATTGATATTTGCTGAGGTTTTTGTTGCATTTCCATCTAATACAATGTTTATATCGCCGAATACTGCATTCTTTTCAGGAATAGCCAAGCCAATGGCTGATAAATCAGTTTTTATTCCAACGCCGTCAGCCAAATCACCTTTTACAGCTATATTTGCATTTATTTTTCCATTTATTTGTGGAACATCTGAATATAATGTCGCTATTGTTGTGAGAGAATTAATATCAACATTTTTCATCTTCAACATCATATCAAGATAAATCTTATTAACATCAAGCACGCCATCTGCCGGTAATGTAAGCGATCCCGATCCAGCAAGAATACTTCCGGGGGAACCAGGGGCTCCATTCACTTTAAACGAAATTGGTTTTCCCAGTCCTGCAAGAGTAACCTCAATAGCCAAGTCACTTACAACCGTCTGCGATGGTGCATTTGAAGAACTTAATTGAACTGCCCCGTTTTCAATTGAGATTGTTCCACTAATACTTGGCATAGTAAAACCTTCTTTAGCCGGGACCTTCTTATTTGATGCGGTAGTTTCTTTCTTCTTGGGTGCGGTCGCTTCTTTCGTCGAACGGACACCTGTTGTACTCCCTGCAGAAGTTGAGCCCGAGACATTGGCATTAACCGATGATCCCTGTGCGGAAGGAATAATAGAAATTAGAGGCTTAATCAGCGAAATCTCACCAAAATTATTATGATCAGCTATCAAATTAAGCAATCCACGGCTTATTGATGCCTTAGACAAATCAAGCAATCGTTGACCATTTATATCATTAAAGGTCAGATGCTCAATACTCATATTCCCAAGCCATCGTAACGACCATGATGCAACGGCTAATTCCCCGGGAATACGTTGATTAATCTGCTTCAAGGCAAATTTCTTCCCGCCTGAACTCGAAACAACGCGAGGCAGAGCAGCAATTATAGCAATTGCCATAATAATAAGAATACCCAATACAGATACAAACTTATACTTCTTTTTCATACTACAACCCTTCATTTTCTTGCCAGTTCTGTCAAAAGTTTTATACTTCTTTCAGACCTATTCTGTTTTAAATCAATCCCGCTTCCATGCTTCGCCTTTGGCTATGCAGGACAGGCTGGAATATAGATGTCTTTCTCTTATCCCCTTTTTCGGTTCACAGAACCGACACTACATTGTCACCAACTGATACTATACTTTATAACAAACATGCTTTCTTTGATTGCACGAAATGTAGCGTCCGTTCTGTGAACGGAAAATATTTTTCATAGAACTTTTGACAGTACCTTCTTGCCAGTCCGCCGTAGCCTGAAAGGCTAAGGTGGGTTTTATGGTCTATTATTATCTTAAACATTTCTAACAAAAAATTAGTGCAAATTAGCGAAAATTCGGTGACCAAAACTCTTCTCTTTTTTCTTTTAATAATCTGTACTACAACCCTTCATTTTCTTGCCTGTCCGCCGTAGTACGGAACGGCGAAGGAGGATGTTATGGGCGATTATTTCTGAAGACATTTGCAACTCTTTTGTTCTCAATATGTTATAAAACAAAATATCAGTTACCAACTTTTCATGAGAATGAGGACATTCTCGCTCCCGGTCTCCCTCCAAACCGCAACATCTGTAATATTTTTTGTGGCTTTT